>JACCDP011172668.1_pt1 | contig 41262 bp, 45 predicted proteins | sample 7445841 | NCBI WGS metagenome assembly JACCDP01 (sample SAMN15323441, study PRJNA562643) | freshwater metagenome | isolation source: river surface water | place: USA:Blue River Watershed | collected 2017-08-17 | reverse complement strand
AATTTCCCACTTAGGAAGTCCGCTTGCGTACAAAAGAAGACCAGCTTCATATCCAGATCCAGCATCAATTCTTATAAGAGAATTAGTTATAGAGTGAACATGTAATTTTTCAGTTGGATTTGTCGTTCCTACTCCAACAGATCCTTGAACTATTAGATCTGCGGTTTGATTAATATTGCCATTATAGCCAATTCTGCTTTGTAAAGTTTCTACAACTGGTTTATAGTAAACTGTAGTATTCGTAGTATATACAGAACCTGCTGTTAAAGTAGCAATATTTTTTGAAAGAGCAGGATCACCTGAAAATCCTTTAATTTTTATAACAGGAACATTGCCAGTAGAAGTTATATGTACAATAGTAATATAATATTTTCCCGTTGTAGCATTAAAGAAAATACCGTCGATTGCATAATTATTTGCAACCGCTCCATATGCTGCTGTATAATAACTTGCATTATCATAAAGAGCAGCACCATAAGGACCAGAGCCTGTTGCTGGATTTAAACCTAAAGAAAAGACTTTAATTAATTTACCTGTTGCCAATTGATTACTAAATCCATCTGTTATCTCTACTTCTAAGTTACCCCAAAATACAGTTTGACCGGGAGTGACATCAAAAATTATATCAACCTTTTGATTAGCTACACCATGCGGGAATGTCACTACTATAACTTTTTCTGCTACTCTTGATAAAGAACGAAGAGTATCTTTATAAACATCTAATCCAAAAACTGGATTGTTTGTACCTATGCCAACATTAGTATCTTGAAGTCTCATGACTTCATTACTACTTAAATTGTCAGCCGCGCAAAATCTTAAACTATTTACGTTACTGCCATCGCGCACGAAACCAACAGAATATTCCGAACTTTGAGCAGAGAAATTAATTAAAGATTCAGAATTATCTGCGCTTTCAATAGTTAATTTTGCAGAAGCGTCTACATTTTTAATATGTAATGCTGAAGTAGCTTCTGGATTTGTTAATCCAATACCAACATTTTCAGTTGATAATCTCCAACTCATTATTGCTTTAGTTGGAACTGTTGTTATTGCTCCAGCACCGCCAATTGCAAGAGCATTATTTGCAGAAACGCCTACATCATAAAAATGAGCATAATTTGCACCATTTGTATTTATAGTTAATTGATTTCTAGCTGAACTAACTACAAGATTATCTAAGTAAGTTTGCCCACTTACATGTAAAGTTGCAAGAGTATTCGTTGTGCCAATTCCTACTTTACCATCTGCCACATTATGATAAAAAGTAGAAGAACTATCAAAACGCCATTTTTCGGCGTTATAGTTTTGCATTACCTCTGCCGCTGATAAAACCCTGTTATAAGTTCTAGCAATTGGAATATAACCATTAAAACTTTCAATAGTATTATCACCGCCTAACCAATAATTTCTAACGCCTGTTGAGAAAACATCTGAATAGTTAAAAGAAGCTGTTCGAACACCATTAACATAAGCAACTATATTAGAAGCACTTGTCGTAGTTATTACTGTATGATACCATTTACCTGCTGTTAAAGTTCCACAATTATTTGTGCTTGGATAAACATTTAATACTCCATTAACAACACCAATTAGTGGACGCTCATTGTTTGAATCCCAAATTGTATCCCACGGACTTCCTGCTGCGGCAAAAGCGTCTCCATTTACCCAAGCTTCCCAAGTATGAGGCAGAGACATCACATAAGAAGCAATTTGTAAATATGAAGAATTGTTTGCTGTGTATAATGAAGTGTTACCATCTTTATTGCTAATAGTTGCAGCGTTAACTAAACTTAAACTGTAATTATTATTAGAAAGATCTTTTACTGAAGTAGCAGAGACTACAGAATCAAAACAAGTTTTATTATTAAAATCTACATAAAAAGAAAGTCCGTTTTTTACAATGTCATGTCTTTGAGTATATGCAAATTTTGATCTATTAAGAAGATAGCCGCCAAGAGATACATCTCCTACTACTGATAATCTTCCATCAGTTTTTATTGTATCTTCAGCGGAGCGATATAAATTAGCTTGTGCATCACCTCCAAAAGTTAAACCACTTGCTGCCGTTGCAGATCCAGCACCACCAATATTTAAAAGAGAATCTGTAGTCCTTGCGCCAATTAAAACTCTTGATCCACTAATTGCGAAATTTACATTACTAACATGATCTTCTACAGATAAAGAATAATTTGCTGAGTGGTCTCTAATTCTTAAACCAGCGTTTGAACTTAATTGATTTGCTGCTGAAAGATTATTTCCTCTTTCTAGTAAAACAATATTTGTAGCCGCTGGATTAGTGAATAATTCAGAAAAATAACCAATAGGCTGAGAAGTGTTTAAATTTCTAGTAACATTTAATCTTCCTGTAATAACGCTAGTGCCAATCCCTACATTACCATTATTATTAATGCGAATTCTTTCTACAGGAGAAGGATCACCAACATTAAAAGTTAAAGCTTTATTTGAAGAATCACCTTTTATGGCTGCAAAATTAGTTCCACCAGCATTATATATATCAAATATACTAAGAGTATCAGTAGTAGAATTTAATTGTAGAGAAAATATAGGATTTGTTCCGTCTCCATTTATACTAAATTTTGAATTATTCAATACAGATGTCCTTGACATTACAAAGTTGCCTTCTATATGCAAACTAGCTACTGGATCTGTCGTCGCTATACCTACATTACCACCATTTTTTAAATAAAGTTGAGAAGTAGAGGAATTCGTTCCTAAGCTAAAATCAATTGTGGAATTTGTATATATTTTATGTAATGTAGTTGTATCAGCATTTAATACTAAAGTATTAGTAGGACTTGCTTGCGTTACATAAATACCTCCTCTAGCTTGAGTTATGCCTTGTACCGTAAGTTTAAACGATGGATCTGACAAACCTATACCAACATTGCCATTATTTTTTAATATAAAATTAGAAGAAGCATTTCTATAAAATTCTACAACATCGTTTGAACCATCATCTTGTTGAACATAGAATGCAGTAGCAGCAGTATTATTTTGGACTCTAGCTCTGCCTCTTACATCTAAGGCAGCAAGTGGGTTATTTGTTCCTATACCGATATTTCCGCCAGTAAAATAAGAGCTTGCATTTGCTCTTATTAAGTATCCGATATCGTTGCTTGTTCCTCCTGAATTATAACCTGCTATGGTCGCTCCATTAGTGTCGTCTCTTACGAAAGTTAATACTCTATTAGTATCATTAGCTACATTTTCTTTAGATAGTATTACTCCGTATGAATTTGGAATAGCAATTGAGACAACGCCACCCCAGTTATTTGTCAAAGATCCTACTGTTAAAACATTTAAAGAAGCTCCAGCAATTTGTAGCTTTGCATTTGGATTTGTGGTGCCAATTCCTACTCTATTGTTTGCTAAAACAAAATCTCCACTACCATATTGTCCTGCAACAACTCTATCGTCAGCAAATACTTCTAAAACTGGAAGACCAGCAGAGTTATTAACGCTCAAAAGAGAATCAGATAAATCATCTACTACAGATAAAATTGAACCATTAGTGCCATCAACTTTAAGCAAAGTGTCTCCAGTAATAGGAGAGTATACATGGAGTCTACCTGTTGGTGCTGCCGTTCCTATTCCAACTAAACCCGCAGATGTGATTAAAACTCTTTCTACATTACTCGTTTTGAATGAAACAGGATATGCATCTGAGGCTCTAATATTTAGAATACCTCCTGTTGAATTTACATCATTAGATGCTGGTGTAATTACGATATCGCCCATATTTTTATTCCGTATACCTTTCAGTTACAAGTTTAGAAACATCCTTGCGCTCTGCAAAAATTGTATAGTAATAATTATATATATTATCATCACTATCTGTATAAATGTACACTTTGTTGTGACCTATTTGATCTACACTATAGTTTCTTATTTTACCATCTTTACGCTTGCCTACTGCTGTTAAATTGACAGTTAAAGAGTCTTCATGAACCAACCCTGACCAATAATGAGGTAGATTTATTTCATTATTATTATTTTGACCTCTGTAATAAACACCATTTTCTGGACCTTCTAGAGAAGCGTAGATTAGCCTCTTGCCAGAAACTGTTGGGTGAACTATATCGAAACTCTTTGTTGTAGCAGCAAAACTACCATTAACTTGAAGTCTATAAGTAGTATTACTTACTGTATTTATGCCTACATAAGCACCATCATCAAAGATTTGGCTATTTGTTACTGATTTAGTTCCATTCCATTTTGTAATATAATTTGTAGTACCATTACCAGAGATAAGATTTGCAGCAGTAACGTTTCCTACTACTATTAAATTTCCATCTGATTTAATTGTGTCTTCTGCGGATCTGTAAAAATTAGCTTCAGCATCATTGCCAAAACACATTCCGCTTACGGCAGTAGTAGAAGAGCTTGGTCCAACAGAAAGTAAACAATTAGGAGCATTATTAAGATTTCCAATGTGTAAACGGCCTTCTCTATTAAGTACCATTGCCACTCTACCGCTAGAATAGAAATAAGTTTGCTGTACGGAAGTTCCATGATTAAATAAAACTAATGAAGGAGCATTTCCATCTGTAGTTGTTGCATAAGGACCAACATAAGCGACATTTAAAGAGGTCATCCCAAGCATTGGAACTGCTAGTCCTGTAGAAGTAGTAAAAGATACGCCTCCTCCAGATATCTGAATTTTATCAGCAGGATTTGTTAATCCTATACCGACATTACCTGCCGTGGTAATGCGCATTTTTTCAGAACTATTGTATTGAAAAGATATGTCACCATTTATGCTATTGATATTAAATAAAGAACTATATGCTCCAATTCTGCCAAGAGAATCTAATACGCTCGTATCTCCAAAAGATATCCAAGCCCCACCATTACTTCCATAAATAGAAGTCCTGTATGTTCCGACGCCAGCCATTGAATAACCCGCGACTTCTAATTTTTGTGTAGGATTTGTTGTGCCTATACCTAAGTTCGCTGCGTTGCTCAAAAACATCGCATTCGCTGTATTATTCGGATGAAATGCTATAGGGCCATTGTTGTTATAAATATTTAAAGAAGATACGCCTCCGTAGCTAGTATATCCACCACCATTTCTAAATATTTCTGCTTGACCATTATCGACAGATAATATTAAATCCGTGAATTGTGTTGCTGCGGTATTACCAAATCTTATAATTTGAGATACATTTGATCCTGCAAATCCAGCAATTGTTTGATCCGAACTATATACGTTTAATTTATAAGCGGGAGTTGCTGTGCCTATACCAACATTTGAAGAATCATCAACAAAAATTATAATATTTCCAAAAGCTGTAACATTAGAAACAAAAGACTCATCAGTAAGTATCAAAGGAGAATCTACAATTGATCCTTCAAAAAACATTTCTGTACTAGGCGATCCACCTCCACTTGATGTTTCAATTGCGTGATAAATTACTCCGCCATATGTGACTTTTACAAGTCTAAGGAACCTACTTGAAGTTGTGCCTAATTTACTAACTTGGAAAACTTCTGTGTTGTATCCTGTACCAGAATGAACTTCGTATACATCAGTATTATGACCAGTACCACTTGTTCCTCTTCTTAAAATTATTTTTCCTATTACATAGCTTGCATTTACAAGACCCGAAGTATATGCTTTAGCTAAAATTAAATAACCTTTATAAGTGCCTCCTTGAGGATTTCCCTCTAATGGAATTCTTTGTGCTTTGAAATTAAATAGAGCCGCATCAGTGGCATAAATATTTCCTTGAACTTGTAATTTTTCAAGTGGATTAGTCTGACCAATTCCTACGTTACCATTTTGACCTATTTTTACTTTTGTATTACTATCAGCTATTTCTCCAGCAGTACCATAAGCAAATCTAAAATCTTCAGCATCATCCATACCAACCATCCAAGCATTACCAGCAGTATCAGCGTTTTGATATGTAATGTATTGCTCACCAATTCTGCCAGCGTCATTTCCACCAATAATAATAGTAGTGTCATTTAAGCCTCTGAATTGAGCTACTGTTTCAGCAGAATTATTACGCACTTCTAATTTGTAAGAAGGAATCGTTGTTCCTATACCGACATTACCACCATTTGGATTTAATAATAATGCATAATAAGTACCTAAACTAGTTTCATCTGTAGACTGTAGCCACGCTCCTGAACCTGCTGCTCTAATACCAAAATCTAAAACTGCATTGTCTGTTTGATTGCTTATTCTAACTATTCCACTTTGAACCGTGCCATTTAAAGCAGGATTTCCTACTACTCCATCTATGTGTAATTTTTGAACAGGAGAAATTCCAAGTCCTAATGAATTAGTTATTATTAAGCTACCGTCTGTTTTTATTACATCTTCTGCTGAACGATATAAATTAGCTTGCGCGTCTGCGCCAAAAGTTAAACCGCTTGCGGCAGTAGTAGAACCTGCTCCACCAACTGATAGTAAGGTAGTTCCATAACTAACACCAACACCTACTCTACCATTGTCATTAATAGAAAATCTATCGTAAAGTGTTCCAGAAAATCTAGTAGCAAAAACTAAGCCTCCATAACCACCCAAAGAACTGCTTTCATAAGCTCCTCTGATTTGAGCTATATCATGGGCTTGATCTGCTATTCTGAAATTTAATCCGAATCCGTTGAAGCTACCTTGTCCGTCAGTAGTAGATATAGTTAAATATCTTCTAGAAGCAGAAGCTACTTGAACATCTAAACGACCGTATGGATTTGTTATACCTATTCCTACATCACCTGTACTAGTAATACGCATTCTTTCATCTGCGCTTACATTTCCCTCATGAGTAAGGAATGTAATAAACTGTGAATTATATGAAGGAGAACTTGAACCAGTATTGGTAATTCTTATTCCTGCTTCGCCGCCATCAAACATTCCAAATAATAAACTTGCCCCTCTATTTGCGGCATTGTGATTTGTAGCGAATGTTCTACGAACGTAATTTGCGCTTGCGGAATTAAAATTTACATTTATATTTCCCTGAACAGTTAGTAAATCAACAGGGCTTACTGTGCCTATGCCGACGTTGCCACCTCTTAAAATAGTTAATCTCTGTTGTAAACCGGCAGCAACAGTAGGACGAGTATAAAATCCTAAAGCATAACCATTATCCCCCATGTCTTCGTTATAAGCCGCTATTTGGGCATTATCTTGAAGCGCATTTCCAGCAGTTTTTCCTTTAAATACAATAGATGATCCAAAATTGGTAGTAGCAGCAGTAGGATAATCAGAAGTAATAGTAAGCATTCTCTGTAAAGTGCCTGAAGTGGCGGGAATTTTATATAACTCTAGTGTTGAATTTGGATTTGTAGTTCCTATGCCTACAGTTCCATCTTCTCTTTTAATATTTAAAGATCTGTAATGTATGCTATTGCTATATGTTCCAAGAGATATTGTATTTACATCAGCATCATAACCAATATAACCTCCATAACCAGTATTTCCATAAGTAGCTCTTTCTTCTGAGAAAACTATTCTTTTAAAGTAAGTGTCATTTATATCCAGCAACATCCAATGATCATTATTATTTGGATCAGAAATGTGAAGCTTAGTGACTGGATTATTAGTTCCTATTCCAACACTTCCATTAAAAGAAGCAATTGGATAAGCATCAAAATGTATACTATTAGTTCCTATAGCATAGTTTATAAATAAACCAGCGGTACTAGTAGGAGTCTCTTCTATATTATGTACTGTTGCTGCGGCTCCATATAATGATTCAATTTGCCATTCAAAAGTAGGAGCAAATGATGAAGTCCTACATAATACATAAACAGTTTTAGGCTGACCAATTGTTGCACTTGAAGTTATGTAAATATTTGTTACATGGTTATTATAAGTTTGTCTTTTGACTTCAATATATGTCTGACTTAAGTAATAAGTACCGATAACATCAAACTCTAAAACTTCTTCGCTATTATTTGAGCCATTACGCATCAAAAACTTTGCGCGGCTATTATTTGGTATAGTTGCAAGTTTAATCCAACCTGTAGAATTTAATGCTACAGATATTGAATAATTGAGATATTTTCTAATTGAACCTAATAAGAAAGTTCCTGCGACATGAAGCTTTTCAGTAGGAACATCTACTGCGATACCGACATTTCCTTGTTGAGAAACTACCATCTGTTTGGAAAATCCACCACTTACATTCCATACAGCAAAAGTATTATTCGCATCTGCTCCAATTGCTCCTTGACCAGTAGCACTTGCCGTCCTTCCTAAAACTAATTGAATAGAAGCACTAGCTGTGTTAATCTGTGCGCCATAATTAACTCTCTTATTAGCAATTGGAACTCCAACGCCCAACTCATCAGCAACATAAAGATCTGCTCCAATATTTAAATTAGTAGTGACTTCTAAAGAGCCATCTGTTTTTAGAGTATCTTCGGCAGATCTATACAAATTAGCTTGATCATCTAAACCAAAAGTTATACCACTAGCAGCAGATGTAGAAGCTATTCCTCCAATAGACAAAAGTGAAATAGGATTATACATTCCAATTCCAACTTTTCCATCTGTTTTGAAAACTGCTAATCCACTAACTCCAGCAGCTAAGATTATTGAACTTGGATTAAGCGTTGCTAAAAGTAAATCTTCAGAAAGTCCACCAGTAATTGCAGAAGCCGCACCTATACTAAATCTTTGATTTGCTCCTTTGAAAAATTCAATTTGTGGACCGGCACCATTTCCCGTGCTTCCAATTATTCTAACTGTAGATGTACTTGTTGTAGTCTCTGTATTAGCTACTACCAATCTTACAGTAGGATTAGTACTGCCTATTCCGACATTTCCAGCACTATTAATGCGCATGTATTCTACGCCGGTCGCAGAAGATGTTTTATCTCTACCAAATGTTAATGCGTTTACTCCAGAAGGCTGACCAATAAACCAATCTGCTATTCCGTATTGAGTCCAAATAGTAAAAGCTCCGTTTGCTCCTGCTGCTCCAGCATTATAATTATAGAACTGCGCTAAAACTCCATTAGTAGGATTGTCGGCTTGGAGTTGTAATCTATAGATTGGATTTATTGCACCTATACCTACATCGCCGCTTAAATTGATACGCATTCTTTCATTCGTATCTTCAGATATATCAAGATTTAAAGCTGATGTTAAGTTAGTATGGAAAGTAACGCCTTTATTATAAATTAATTTTATAAAATTACCAGCATCATTAGCATTTGCAAAACGTCTAACTTGAGAATTACTAGTTGGAGAAGCTTTTACATTATTTCCTATGATTGATGCGGCACTATTTAAAATTTCACCGTATGCTGCATAAGTAAAAACAATATTTCTTCCCGCTGCTCCAAAATCTAAATAATCTGTAGGGCTTACTAATCCAATACCAACTCTTCCTCCAGAAGTCACTGTCATCAAAGTATTTCTTCCAGCACCGCCTACAGAAGTTTGAGTGCTAAAATATAAACTCTGACCACTTGCCCAATCAAAATAATTTATTCCATTATTTCTAAACAAAGAAATTCTTGCATTATTTCCATCACTAATTAATTCTCCATTCGCTCTTACTGTTCCAATAACATCTAGTTTATAACTTGGATTATCTGTTCCTACTCCAACATTTCCTGCAACTGCATTAATGTAAGAATCTCCACTAGCATTTAAAAGAGTTTGAGATCCAGCAGTGCCATCTCCTTTAAATATTTGAAAATACTTCCCACCGTTTGTATTTGTACTTCTAAATAATCTAAAATGAGCATTAGCAGTAGAAATATCAGGATAATCAAATTCCAAAAATGTATTATTATTTGATCCATCACCAACTTTAAAATTAGCCCCATCTCTTGTTAAAATCTTAACAGCACCAGTGATTGTTAATTTTTCAGAAGGATTACTTACTCCAATTCCAACTTTTGCATCTTGAGATACACTCCAAGCTAAATTACTTGGGCCTCTTGTAAATAAAACTGAATCACCACTTATGAAATAAAGTCTAGCAGAAGAAGTGGCAAACCCATCTACATTTTCAAAATAAATACCACCCTGAGAACCAGTAACTCCTTGTTTTAAATAAAGAACATTACCATCTGCTCCAGACACATGAAGTCTTCCTGCTGGAGTCGCAGTTCCTATACCGACATTTCCTCCTCCTAAATTAAATAAGATGTTACTATTAGAACCATCAAAACGAACCCTTGGACGAGGATCTAATTCAGATGATCTTTGTATTTGTAAATGATTAGAAGCATCATTAACAAAAAAATACCAATCAACTGCACCGGCTGTATTAAAAGTCATTCCATTCTCATAAGAATCAGAAATTCTATTTAATACTAAAGAAGAAGCTCCTCCTCCTTGACCATCAATAGTAAAATTACCATCTGTTTTAATCCTTGAGGAAGATATTCTATATAAATTAGCTTGACTATCTGCGCCAAAAGTTATACCACTTAAAGCAGTAGTAGAACCCGCACCGCCAATTGATAACAATGTAGATGGAATTTCTGTACCTATCCCAACTCTTCCACTTGGATCAATTGTTACTCTAATCTCAGCCGTTGATAGATTACGAGTTCCAAATTTGATATAACTACCCGGATCACCATAATTCGTAATAGAAAAAACATTAGCACTTAAATCTAATGTAGTACTTGAATCGTCACTAGTCGAATTACCAAAAACCAATTGGGTGGTTGGATTTGTTGCCCAATTTCTTATGTATAAAGAAGCTACGCCACCGGGATTATCATTTCTGATAATAGCATTTCCGCTAAAAACTTCTAGTTTGGCAGAAGGACTTGTTGTACCTATTCCTACTCCTGTTCCTAAATCATATATACTTCCAGTAATTAATAACTTACTACCATTCCAACGAGGAACATAATTAGTAACACCATTTCCTGATAGGAAAGTATCATTCGCATATCCACTAAGAGAATTTATTCTATTATTTAATAAGGTTCCAGTAGCAGCAATCTGCCCACTTAAAGACGAAAGATCCGCACTGCTTGAATCCGCTTGCCACATTACTCCAGATGATGTAGCTGTTAGGACTTGACCGGCAATTCCTAAACTATAAGAACGATCAAATATAAAACCAGATATCTGAACGCCCGTAGTGAATAATTCATCTATAGCAAATTGCGCCATTTTAAAACCTTATACCTTATTGTTATTTACACAAAAAAATCTTTAGCCCCCTAAAAATCGAGAGCTAAAGATTGCGTTTCTAATATTTTGATCTAATATTTTAGACCTGCATCTTTGGGAATGGAGGAATCTCTGGTCCCTTTGCGTTGCTGATTAGATTTTGAAGAGCAGCAGTACACTTATCAAGATATACATGCTCATCATAACTCAATCTGCTTTGACGACCCAAGCCTACAAAAGTGTTTAGCGCAATTTGTGGCGTAGGATCTGGTAGATCTCTTACAGATGGAGGTTGCTGTGGTTGCTGTTGATTAGTCTGTTCCATATATATGTATTATCTTCCTTCGGCTAAAATTTTCTTTACAGTATCAGAAACACTAGTATCTAAAACTTTCTTAGTGCTGGATACTCTCAAATAAGAATTATTGTATCTGCGAAACTCGTTCAACAATCGCTCTCTTAGCATCTTCATATTGTCAACGGGAATAAGATTCATCTTAAGAGCATGATTTTGAAGGTCGCTTTTAGTCATTGCATTTAGCTGACTCCAATACTCATCTTCACTAAAAGTACCATATTTATCAGCACCAGAATCACCAAGAATTTGGTCAAGAGTTTGATATTCTTTTTCTTCGATCTTGGCGTGAGTTTGACTCAAGTTTTCGATATTTTGCTTCTTCTTCTTAGCCATACCTTATATTAATACATATAGTTAAAAATGTAAAATAAAAAACCCCGGAGGGGTTGCCTCCGGGGTTAAAACCTAACTTAGATTTTATACGTCATCGAATCTCATACCGACGACAGCGCGAGCGTCGATACAGATACGGCCTTCCTCTAGGAATCCGTAGAATCCAGTCTTCTCGGCGCGAGTGATGAATTGATCATCAGGAAGAACAGTGAGTTGTCCACCGCTCTCAGCGTTTGTAGCAACTGGGCGAATGAAAGCATCGCGGCTTAGATCAAGTCCAATAGCAATTTCCTCTGTGCTGGCGAAAGCAGCAGAGTTGCTTCCGTTAATATCAGTATAGGTATTAGCACCAGTAAAGTTACTGAGAAGAACGTTATACTTTTGGCTTGCACCCAACTCAAGCAACTCAATGATATTAATGCCAAAGAGGCTTTCCATACCACCACCTCTGAAGATCTCAGTGCGAACATCCTCAGACAATTGAGTTTGAGTAGTGGAAGTAGTTGCAAAGAGAGGATTGAATGAGAACTGACGAATCTTGGCTTTAGCTTCAGGACTGACGAAAAGATCAGTCAAGCCGCGAGCAGAATTATCAGAAGGAGTACCACCAGCAAAAGAAACATTAATTCTCTTGGTGCGGAGGATCAAATCATTTAACATTTGAAGATTAAATGTAGCTCCAGAGAAAGTTTGAGCAGGAGAGAGAATGTGCTTCAAAGCTCCAGAAGTTCCGAAAGCAACTGAACGTCCATCCTTGGTGGAAGCGTTGGCTAGAGCCTTAAGAATAACAGCCCAAGCATTGCGCTCTTGCTTAACAAGAACCTCTTGAGCCATACGATCCAAAGCTCCGCTAACTACGTCAAGACGAGCTTTGCGAGCATACTTCTTGTTGAAGGAAACAGCAGAGTCAAGACGATAAGTAGCAATCTTCAACTCTTGAACTGGTTGATCCATGTAGTTGGAGGGTAGACCACCAGCAACATTTTGTGCCCAGACGGAAACTAGACCAGCAGCCTCATTGTAATAGAGATCAAGAGGATAAGAAGGACTATCGTCCTCATTAAACTCCATATCTCTATAAATCATACCGGCAGTACCAGCTTGAGCGAGTACCTTTTGGATAACTGGTCCAACGAAAGCGGCCAAAGCCTCCATAGCTTCAGCGGACTCAACGACATTGCGAGAACCAACCTTTTTGATTAGCTCTACTTGTTCTGGCGTATTTTTTAATTTAAGTCTCATATTATTTAGTTAATTAGTTAGTTGTTCTTGTTGGTTATTATAGGTCGAGGTTCAATAAGGCATAGCCATCAGTATCAGCAGAACCTAAATAAGTTCCAACCTTAGCACCACCGCTACCACCATAAATAGCAGCATTGGTTTCCAATTCACCATTAGCATTGATGAAAGCAGAGTTACCAGCGGTAGCTCCAGTTGCATAAGCCAAGATGATACCACGCTTGAGGATGGGAACAGTTTGTCCAGAGACAACTGCGCTCAACTCAGCAGCTTTGCGAGGGTTATAGATAAGTTTCTCGCCATTTTCGTCTGTTTCACGAACGTCATTGAGAAGGATTCCGACGACCTTGCCCAAGTCTCCAGTGCCAGCAGTAGTAACGCGAGCGGTGGTAGAATAACGATCAGAAACGACGTTGCTGTAAGAAGCTCCAACAGATCCATTTGATAGAATGTTTAGAGCGTCATCGGTATTTCTCCAACCTGAGCCAAGGACTTTAACGAAAGTTCCTTTGTTTACAGTTTCGAGATCAAAAGCGAACATGTTGATAACTTCATGCTCACCATAACCACGAAATGGTTTAATTAATCTTTTAGTAGATGAATATGGCATAGTGTTTTCCTATTATATATTTATTGTTTGTTTATTTTGTAATAACGAAGCCTTCGTCATTAAAAGCTGATTGATATTTTTGCTTAATTGTCTTTGATGGAGCAACAACGCCAGCAGTGATCTTGTCAGTTTGCTGAGTTCCGTTGCTAATAGCGTCATCAACGACAGCAGCATTTTCGGTAGAAGCAACAGATTGCTTGTCCTCTGTAGCCATTGTCTCTTTTTTCTCTTCTTTTGGCATCTTAGAGGCTTTATAAGCTTTGTTCTTCTCCTTCATTAGAACACCCATTTTCTTTTTGTAGGCGGCGAAAGAATCATCGTCTAAATCTCTGATATCGTTAGCAATTACTTCCCTATCTTCTGAATCAAGATCGAACTCTTCATCAAGTCCAGCCATTCTGGAAGAGAATAGTTCTTGCTTCTCCTTAGAAGCTTTTTCTTGTTGTAGGGTTTCTAAAGATTGCTTGAGGGTCTCAAGTTCTTTCTTTAGGTTTTCAGAATCAGTAGAGAGACTAGCGTACTTCTCTTCAGCATTCTTGATTGCGTCTTCTTTTGCTTTCTTCTCAGCAGCAAATTTCTCAGAGGCTTCTTTGAGTTGCTCTCCAATGAAATCTCTGATGGAAGAAGCGGTTGCTTCTTTAAGCAACTCATCAGTAATTTGCGATACTTCAGATATTTTCATATTCTTTCTTTCGATAATTACATTAGATTCTAGGGTTTGTGAAATTTCTTCTGCTTTTTGCTGTATCATTTCTTCTGATTCTAGTTTTTTAATACTAACACCGGCGACATCAGCGGCAGGATTCGCAGTTAAGCCAACTCCTAAAGGAAGCACTCTTCCTTTAATTTTACGGTAAACAGATTGATTTTCGCTTATTCTTCCGCTGCCTCCGTATCCGGTTAATTTGCCTTTGATCTTCTCAATCTCTTCTTTGTCGGAAATGATAGAAGCATTCTCTATATTTTTCTCGCCGCCTTCTAAGACAGCTATCTCAAAATCATTAAATCCTAGCTCCCAAGAGGCACTAACTTTCATGTAGTTATTGGAAGTAGGATCGTTTGACTCTTCTATTACATTTGCTAGATCTTTATTTACGATTTTCCAAACAACGCCGCCAAGAGTAATGTTGTATGGTTCTTTTTTGTCTTTTACTTGCTCTTCTGTAAGAGGTAAATCCGTTCCAAACTCAGAAAATCCTGCTGATAAAATAACACCAACTACATTTGAGCGATTATGTTCAATGTTAATTGGCTTATTTATAAAATTTTTGTATACTTCAGTGGCAATAGAAGAATCAATTACATCTCCATTTTTATTAACACGATTTACAACACAAGCATTAAATGCAATAGGCAAAAGATCCATATTAGAATCAGCATTGACTTCAGGAATGAAATTCCCTACGTCAACTAGACTGGCTAATGATAGATATTTATCTTTTTCCTCAGATACTAAAGGTCTTATTGAGGAACTAAACGTTGTTGAAAAATCAAAATTCATATTTATTCTAGAAAATAATTAATACTGCCGATTGCACTAGCTGTAGAAATTGCTACTCCTGAAAGATCAGGAACTCTAACAGGTACAGAAAAATTACAATTACCTTGAGCTACATAAGCTAAAACATTTCCAGAAGTAACAGAAGAAGCATTAGTTAAAGTTATAGCAGAATTAGTAGCAATAACATCAGTAATATAAATTCTACCAACACTTGGCGGCTGGATTACAACGCCGGTAGTTGTAAAATTAACAGTACTGATTGATACTGAAGGAACTCCGTTTCTTATAAATTCTTTCATTTTAAAGTTAGTAAATATTTAGTTTTATTAACGCTTCCTAAAATTTCATCTCTGATATTTAGAAGATCAGTATCCTTAGCAGGGTCTAGCTGAGAAGGTAGATCAGAGCTAAGGAAAGAAATAAAATTATTCATTGCCTCCAATGGGCTAACGGATTTGTAATTTTGAAGAGTTAGCACAAATGAATCTTTTGCAATGATGCGCCCATATTTACCCATGAAAATTTCAACAAATTCATCAATATGTCCAGAAAGGCTATCATATAATTCTCCAAAACTCTGATGCTCTGAATAACCATAAGTTTGCCAATGGAAAATTTTGACTTGATTTTGAAACTCCAACATTGCAGACAGTATATTCATATCCTTTAGTATTTATACACTCTTTAACCTATTTGAACTAACTGGTCTTGCGTTTTAGTAAGAAGATCTCCCTTTTTGTATGTTGGACCTTCATTTGTAACTTCATAAGAAATCACTTTACCCATGCGATTGGGTAAATCTTTGATTTCTTTTATAACTCCTTCGCTTCCATAATGATCACAGTCTTTGTTTACGTTCTTAACCATATTTCCAACCATGAACATTGGTCCCATAGGATAAGAAGCATCGCTCTCTTGAGCGAACATTACATAATTATGTATCATTATCATGTAATCTTCTGTGATAGCAATTTTGGCTTGCAAGAAAGGTTCTGTTAAGTTTTCTTTAATTTTCTCATCATTAATGGCGTTAAGAATATTTTCGGCATGAGTCTTAATCGAAGCAATTGAACCCAAAGACATTTCTAAATACTCATTTTTATACTCTTCCATTTCTCCTTCTTCATCCATCTCTTCCATTTCTTCATCAGGTTCAGCTACAATCTGAGCTAACTCAGGATAAAGAGCCAAAATCTGTTCTTCTTCTAAAAATGTAATGCCATCCCAATCTACTTCTTCTGCTTGAGCCTTTTTGAGAGCCTCTTTATCTGGATAGTCTTTATCCCCCGGCTTTGCTGGTTTATAATTTTTGCCAAGACGTTGTTTCTTCTTTTGGATATTGTACCACAAGCCCTTATTAGCCTCTGACTCCATAGCAACTGAACCTTCGACTGGAGCGGAGCTTCTCCATTGTCTGCATGACCAATATTTTGCTTTCCATTTAGGGCCGGGATTTTTATCGCAACCGTGTCTAGCTCTAAAGCTCTTTCTTCTTGCGGGATCGTCTCTTTTAATTTCCATGTTTGGATCACCGAAATTAACTTTAACAATATTACCTTTGTCGTTCTTTACATAAACAGAGAACTTTTTTGGCCCTTTAGGAGTTCTAAAAGGTTTATTGAGAGTCTTCTTCTCTTTATCTGCGGCGATAATCTTAGAGGAGATATCTATTTCTAGTTCTTTGTTTTTCATATTAAATATATTCTAACCAGTTTGCTTTTTCTTGCTCTGTATCTAAGTATAAATCATTCTCATCTTCAAAATCATAATCAAGATTATAGTCTTGAATATCAGTATCTGCTTGAGAAAAGTCATCATCATTTGGCTCCCAAGAATCAGAGATATCAATCTCCGAAGCTCTAGCTACATCGCTATCAGCTTTGCGATAAGAATCTTTAACTGGTTTGCCAGCCATCATTCTTAAAAACGTATTTACACGGGCCATTGCCCATTGCCCTCTGGTCTTTCCGGGTCTATGGCTTGAACTAAAAGCACCTGCGCCTCTGCGGTATACTTTCTTTAATTGAGAAAGAGAAACTTTTTTAGAATATTTGCTGTTGTGTTCTTTGACTTTAGCTTTTAGAGCTTCTACTACTTTAGCAGAAAACTGTATTGCTTTGTCGCTTTTTGTACCTGCGCTACCGGCAGGATTTTTCGCAGATCCTTTGCGTCTTTCAGAGGGTTTCGAAGGGGTCTGAGCAGAGCTTTTAGGCCCAGACCTCTTTGATTCTAAGATTTCAATTTCTAAACCCTGTAGATTCATATTTTGTAGCTTATTATTTATACACTAAAATTTACCGATTAAGGAAATTATAATGGACCGTTAGTATTAAAATTCGTGTAACTTAATCCTTTTAGTAGTCCGCTCATGAACAAACCATTAGAATGAGGATAAGAATTTAGATCCATATCACAATAAAAACTAAAATCTAAAACAGCATTTGCACCGATTGAAGAGTCGTAAGACAAGTCTTTGAATTTTGCGCCTCTGATATCGTATCTAATAATCGTATCAGAACTCTTATTCATCTTGATAACAATATCGTATTTAGAATTAGACTTTATATCTGATAATAAATCTCCTGAATAGTTTAAATTCCTATAAATAGTAGAAAAAGACCCTTCAACAGTAATTGGAGTGTTTATTTGTCTATCTACGGGATAAACATAGCCTAATGTTTTTAAAGGCTCTCTCTCTAGAGGAACGCTAAAGTTGAAGCTTTGTATTGCAGCATCTTGAACTATTCTATTAGACTTAGTTTTAGAAGTGGAATTTACATCATAAATATCAATAACAATCTCACCGGGAAGCAAAACAGAAATAGCATTTCCAGTTTCTTCTACTAATGAATTGTAGTTTGGAATATTGAAGCGAACCCCAGTATTTAGTGAGCCACTTTTTGGATCTAGGTAAGGAGATGTTGCATTTATTCCAGAAGAATAGTATATTACATTATGAGCCGCATAATTAACAGTAGCTTTAGGAAAATCATTTACTTGAGCCTGAACTCCATAAGAAGTTATGTAGCAATTGCCAAAAGCTAAGACTGGAAAGCCAGAAATATTATTTCCTATCGTATCTGTATTATCTGGACTAATAGTTAAGAATAAATTACGTTGATCCCTGTATTTGAATGGATATTTAAAGGTATTATTGGTGGCCTGAGTCAGGTCTGTATTAAAAGCGTAATTTTGATCTCCAAAAGAAAATCCAGAAAGGATATTGCCACTAGGATAAACTTGACCGCCATCAAATTGGTCTAAGTTTGGAGGCCCGAGGTTAACATAGAAGCCCATACGAGCTTCATTTCTCAAATCTTTTATGTTATAATTAAAACTAATGCTAACGTCAGGAGGAGTTAAGGTATAATCATAAATTGCAGAAGCATTTCCAATCTCTGAGAATCTTAATGGCTGAGTATTGATTTGATAACTGAATTGATTTATTCTTTTAAGAGGTTGAATTAGATTGTAAACCCCAGTATTAAACAAGTTGCCATTTGGATCAGAAAAAAAGTAACCACTCGCTGGAGCAGGTCCAACGAATAGCAATTCGTTATTATATATTACTCTATTTGTAGCCATTATATTTTGCTATGGTAGAGCAAACTAGCCATGTAAGAATCGACTTGATGCTCGCAAGCTATTTCGTGAATTTCTTCAATTCTTTGAGGATTTTTATCTACAGGAGTTTCAATATATTCATTTATTTTAGAAGTCCAATTAGATTTGTCTTCATTAGCGACAATAATTTTAGTAATATCAAGAGCGACTTCTTTTTGTTTATCGTTTAGCTTTTTAAGCTTGTGTTTTTTCTTTAGAGAATTCTCTACTTCTTCTCCTAGTTTATTTGTAGCTTCTACAATGTTTTTTAATTTCATAACACTGTAATTAGCCTTAGAAGAAGTGCCAATTGGTTTGACGTTTTTAGTATTTTGTTTAATTCCTGTTGTTCCTCCGGGTCTACCCGCTTCTACTTTAGGACCACCAATTAAGGGCTGATAAAATCCTTTGTCTTTCAAGTCAACAAACGATGTTTGAGACTGAACAGACTCATCTGGAGTTGGAAGGACTCCCGTTTCAATAGCCTTAAGACCCTCTTCTGGAGTGAGAACTCCAAGTTCAATAAGGCGAGTATAAATTCTGTTAAGATTTTGATCTGTCTTGAGATCCATATCCTCAAAGAAAGGAGTAGGAAATACTTTAAATCCAATTTCTTTAGAAATTCTCTTTACTTCAGGAAGCAGAAAGTCAGTTACGAAAGCTTGTCTAGCTTGTAATAATTTTTGACTCAATAAAGAAATCTTTGCGCTAGTGTTAGCAAATTTTTCGTTTGTTATTAAGATATTATTTAATCCAATATTAATGTCCTTATCAATTACTTCATACTTTTTAGGATCAAGAATGTCAGCAATTTGAGGGATAACAAACTCTGCTTTTGTTGTATAGTCTGCAATCAAAACTCTGCCAATTGATTGATTAGCAAAGAGATTTTGCATTGTTTTTAAGTTCTCTTGGTTAACGCCGCCCTTGTCAGGTTCAGCACCCATTGTTACGAGCAAGATAACTTGCTGGATTGTTCTTGTAAGAGCCATATCCATACGGCGCATTTCGATTTTTGCGCTAATATCTTCAAGAACTGGGAAACCCATAGGCACAGCAAAAGGTTCATAGTCTTGCTTCTTGTAGAATACAGCATAGAATTTCTTGGTATCCAAATGTAAGAGAACTGCTGTAGCTTTTCCTTTTAAAACTTGCTCTTTTACTAATGGATCAAGAGAGTCTAATATTTCTTTGTCTTCTTCTGTTCTTGGATGTCTGATTTGCTCAAGTTCGTAATCAGTCAATACTTTATAGTACTGCCCTCTATTGAAAGAAAGGTTACCATTTACTTGAACATCTGCTGGATTAATAATTATGTATCTAGCAGGGAGAGAAACTTTTGCCGCCAAAGCTTCAGATCCGAAAACTTGGCTAATTTTAGACACATCTTCTTCTCTTATGGTAGTATCGTATCTATAAATGAAAACATTTCCAGAACGATAATACTCTCTAAAGAATTTGTCTTGAAGAGCAGTAATATTTATCTTGTTAAATAAGGCTTGAAAGAAATCTCTTGCGCTTTTATTGCCACCTTTAAGATGAATGTTACCACAAGACAATTCTGACATTAGGTCAATGGTATTTCTAAAAAGACCGAAATTATAATAAGCTTTTTGGCATAGAATTACAGTATCTCTTACGTCAATATTAGACTTATTATAATTATATCCAGTGGCATAGTTAAATGGCACCATTCCATCATCGATATTGCGAAAACGATCTGTTCTCTCAATCGTTGATGCGGCATTTCTACGGCTTCTCGTCTCAGTGACTTTGCTTGCTACGCCGCCATGAGCAGGAGTAGAGCCTTCTACCATCATTGGAGCGAAAGAAGATTCCTCAATTTTTTCTTTTTTAACCTTTGCCATAAGCCTAATAATTAATTACACATTTTAAATTAAAATTGGTGTAAATCCCGCAGCTACTATTTTATTTTCAGTAGTCATGATATCATTATAGCATTTGGAACCCCATTTCGCTAACATTAAAGCCGTGTAATTATCTTTTCTTGCTCTGTTGGGGGAATTGGAGCGTTTTAAGTGTTGAGGCAAATCAAAATTAACAGATCCACGGCTACTGGTAGTAAATTCTACAAGTGAGCATTGCTTTTTGGTATTGTAAACTAATAAATCTTGATGCTCTATAAGATCTAGTTTATTCCAATCTTTAATGTCTTCTATAAATATAAGATCTTCAGGTATTCTCTTGTTTATTTCTTCATTAAAGAAAGATTCATTGGCTACAGTTTTAGATGCGAACCAAATTTTCTTATAGTCAATAGCTGCTTGCAGATTTTCATTGCCTCTTCGAATAAATGTAGTTGTGAATACCTGAGTTACTGCTATTTGCCTATTCTCAAGATTATATTGGCTCTTAGCCTTCTGAACCATCTTCGTATATTCAATACCCTCAAGATCAGAATCGAAGTCAATAAACTTTATCTTCTCAGATTCCGAGTTTACATACTGAGATTCATTATAAGTGTTGAAGAAAATATCAGCACCAGCATTATCGCAAATGATATAAACAATATTAAAGCTAGTCATTAAGTAATGAAAATATTTAATATGACTATTTAAGCTTCCAAGACCTGCGTATGCATGAACAAGAACATCATTCTTATTTTCTCGGTCTATTTCTAAAATTGCCATTGCAAAATAGTCAGCATTTGGACTGTCGCTCATGTTAGGGTCCATTGCTAAGATATATTGCTTGCCAGAATCTCCTCTGATTTGAGAATGTGGCCTTTCTTCAAACTTAAGAGTGCATTCTTCCATCTTCTTCATGCTGAAGTAAGAATCGCTACCGTCAGTAAACTGAGCGCAGTATTCTCTCAAGAAAGAAGCATGAGAAGAGCCACCGTTTTGAGCTTCTTCTGTAATAGAAGAGTCAATCATCTCTGGCGGCAAAGCTTCATAACTTAATTGCGATACAAAGTAAGTTGCACTTGTTGGTTCTTTGGAATAAATGTTGTCGCACCATTCTTTATAAGTTTTATAAAGGTTTTCAAAAGTATAAGAAGCAGAGGAAAGAGCAATCATCTTGGAAGTATTCTTAAATTCCATGCGATCAGCTTCTGTCATTGCGCCTTGGCGAATTAATTCATCTTCTTGTTCACGAATACTAATACGTTCTTTAATGTCTTGAGGAACAATCAAGAATGGCATCAATACGTTTTTAATAATATCTTCTGGCAATAATAAAAACTCGTCTAGTACAAGAACATTAGCACGGAAACCACGAATCTTTTCACCGCTTAGAGGAATAGCTTTGATAGAGCCTTCGTTTATTGACCAATCATATTCGTCATTGCGTTTTGATTTTGCGCCGAACGCTTGCATCAATAAATCTGCGCCTTTAGACTCAGTAATCTTTTCTATTGAATTAAAAATGCTTCTTGCTGTTCTGAATGTAGGACCAGCAATTAGGATTTTGCTCTTAGGCTCAAAGATGCATTGCAAAAAACAGAATACCGCAGCAGAGAAAGACTTGGAAGCACCACGACCCCATACGTTCATGCAGAAATTGCGATTCAACATTCCTTTAATTACGATCTCTTGATAAGGCCATAATTTTATACCAGAAATTAGCTCTGTAGTTATGCCTATATTTGAACGCAAAAATTTAGCCAAAGTTATTTTGGCTTCTTTGTCTTCAAGAGTGTCTTTTAGTTTAGAATATTCATCATTTAAATTAGGAATTATTCTATTATACTTTTCTGGGGTATACCACATATTATAATATCTTTAGATCGTAGCAAAGTTGCAGATCGTATTTAAAAAAGTTCTCATCAGTTGAGAACATCTTCTCAATAATTCTGACAGATTCCTTACGCCCCTTTGCAAATAGGAATTGAACGTGTGGATATTTTTGTATTAGCTCTCTAACATTATGGAAAATGAACTCAGGATTTACCTTCGTTGCTTTCTTATACACATGAGGTAAATAGTTAAATGAGAGTGTATTACTCAAACTTTCTTCAACAATAATAACCATGTTAGCTTTTGCTTCGCTGGCTTTTTCAATCTCTCGACAGAATCTTTCATACCCAGCACTCAAAGTTCCTATAAAATCAGATATAGATTTTCTCTCAAAGTAAAGTTTACCATCATAACTTGGATGACTGAATCCATAATCACCAAATTTAAGAGTGCGAACTTCAGAAGCCATGTTAAAGATGAATGGTTTCTGTTCGCGGGTATCGATATAAATTATTGAGTCTTTAGTTTGTAGCTTGGGAAGATTCTCCAAGCTTTTTGGATATACATATTTATTTTTAAATCCAATTTCTTCAGCAAGCTTATAGTAGTCGCCAAAAATTTCTTGCAAATAAATAACACTTGGACTTAGAACGCTCCTTAACTCAACTTGAGAAGGAGTATATTCTAGATTTTTCTTTTCTTTGCGTTTAACTAAAAAGTTTCTACAGTACTCTTGCTGTTTCTCTAAGGACTGAGCTTTGAGCCAGTTTTTAAGATTGTTTTTATTGTTAAAATCAGTAGAGAAATACTGTTCTTTATTTTTGTAATTGATAATAGAATTATCGAAGAGATCATAGCGAGGCAAGTGCTGTTGATAATATTCAATTACTCTTATTTTATGAGCTTTAAGATGTCGATTAAAGTCTGCATCAGTTTCATAAACTTTTTGACATATTTTACAGGTCTCAGCCATTTAACACCTCGTCTTCTGAAATTCCCAAGATACGACATTTGATTTCATCCATTGTAGAAAGTCTGTCGATCTCATTTTTAACCATTGCTTTTCTTCTTTCGGCAAGCTTTAGCAGTTGAGCGCGGGACTCTTCTTCTTTCCACATTTGAACAAGATTAAGAATGCTGGCGTTTTCTTTTATTTGCTTGCTAAGGCGATCACTGCGCTTTACTTTAAGGTCATTGAGAAGCTTTTGTTGGCGAATAGTAGATTGATTATACTCATCTCTTGCTCCACTGATTGCTTCAATAAGTCCCATTGGAATTTTACCGCCGCCATCTACTTCTACATCAATCTGATCTTGTAGAGTTTGAATCGTTTCTTGAATATTAGCTGAAATTACTACTTCTGTAGCCAACACAATGTATTGGTCTACTTCTTCTTGAGTGAGATCTGGTTTGTCAAACGTATAACGTACAAATGAGCTTTCAAATAATTCACGATCAATGTTAGAGGTATAACTATTTATCTGATGCAGGAAGCGATAAGTATGCATGTATCCAATGATAGCATTAATAGCAGCTTTCTGGCGTGAAGTTACTTTGTCTTTATCAATACCTTCATGGACATATTTATTTATACGAAACAACATCCGCTCAAATGTCTTTGGCGGCATATATTCAGAGTTAGCAAGAGTCTCTACTTCTCTTTGAGATACTGGACCTGCTTGAATTACTTTCTGATCAAGAGTTTTAATGAAATCAATAACTGTACGAGTCTCTTGACTGAGACTAGTAAGATTTTGGTTATTAAAAATACTCTTAGTGATCTCAAGTGCGCCCATTGAACCGGCATTATTAGCAATGAATTCTCTCTGGTCTGGAGATAATTCAATTTTATCTTTCGCTAAGTATTCGTAGGATGCTCTTGCTTTAATTTGTCTTGTTGACAAGAACTCTTTGACCTTTTTACCGTGCCAACTTCTACCGTCTGCGCCATCAACGTTAGGAAAAGCAAGCCTGACAAGTTCAAGCAAAGAAGGAGGATTAGTAGGACGATTGTTCCACTCATTTAAAATTGCCAATCTTTGTTGATCATTAAGTTCTTGAGGCTGGTTTCCATTTTCAGACATAAATTTCTACTTCTCCATTTACAATGCACTTCTTAGCTTTGACAATAATAGAACGCTTAAGGTTCTTTATCTGCTTGTAACCGGGGGAACGATTTTTTTCAGTAGTCTTAAATCCTAATACTTTAGCTACTTCTTCTTCTTTTTGATTTCTTAGACAAAGCATTTCATACACAACCCACTCTGCTGGCTTTAATACTTTCTTTAGTGCTGACGATAAGCTTTGTGTGCTTCTCAAAAGATCAAAGCCTTCGTTTGTCATGTCATGAACTTCTTTAATGTGATTTTCAAGAGGAAGAGTTACTTTTGTATTGAAAGCGTCTTTTTTATTATTCTCCCAATGAGCATACAAGGGGCACTTCTTACATTGCTCACCATATATTGAACAAGAATCATCCCATTCTGCCGCCGCACACTTCAAACAAGGTCTAGCATAATTGCCATAGTTGTTTCTTATGATGTTCTTTATTTGATTAGAAATGATAATGTTTAACCAAGGGGCAAGAGGTTTCTTTGGATCATATAAAGTCCACTTTTTGTAAATATGAATCCTTAATATCTGCTCAACGTCCTCGAAATCAATCCAAGACAATGCAGCAAGGTTCCACTTGTTCTTGCGTTTGCGAATTTCTTCGTCTATTATAGCAATGTTCTTTTCAAATGATTCTTTTTGGACTTTATGAGCCATTTTATTTTTGTCTTAATGTACCGGCTTCTTGTTTAATCATTTTTAATATCTCTTTTTCAGAGAAGCCTTGTGGTTTTCTATCTATTGAACGGGAAAGATTATCAGGAAGTGAAGCGGCGATTTTAGAAAGAGATTCTTTTCTTGGTGAATCAAATTCAATATCGACATCTAGTCCGCCCCTTAATTCAGGAATGGGAGTTGACTCTTGGTCGTCTTCACCTTCATCATCATCTTCTTCATCATACTCTTCTTGAGCGCGGACTTTATTTACTTTTGCCTTTTTATCTTCTTTCTTTTCTACGACAACGCCATAGAATGGTGTACCACAGGCAGAGCAGAACTTTGGTTTCGCTTGCGTGTATAAATTAGGATTTCCACATTGGGAGCAGTAAATTTTTTGCATAATTCATTAATTTATTATAGGTTAATAACAGTAAAAAGTAAGTGTAATTGTAATAGAATGAAGTATTCGTTTAAAAATTACGAAAAAGTTGAGTATTTCATCAATTGGGTTAAACCTCCTAAAGGGTGCTATGGCATATGCGACTCTCCAGAGATGGAAAACCCAAAGATTAAAATTGACCCAACTCTAACCAAGCAAAAAACGATCAACATTCTAATACATGAAGTATTACACGCATTCTTCTGGCACGAATCCGAAACAAAAGTAACTAAATGTGCTAATACTTTATCAAGACTCATTCATCAAAGGATGAAACAAAAGTTTAATGAATAATTGATTTGTATTTAGTGATCTTATCAACGATAAAGCGAGTAATTCCACTTCTCATAATATCTTCTGGTCCAAGTTTAAAGTATTGAATGCCATTATCACGACTATCTTGATCTTGGAAGATATCACAAAACTCTTTAAACCCAGATTTCTTGCCCAAGTCATTTTGCATGATGGTATCGCCGCAAATGAATAGCTTGCTGAACTTGCCCATGCGAGTAGCAGCAGTTACAAGAGAATCAAACATCATGTTCTGGCCCTCATCAAGAATCACAGAATTAACGTTAAAAGTATAACCACGAAGAAGAGAAACAGGATACGTTTTAATTCTTTCTTGTTTATTTAGTAATTCGATACTGGACTTATTTAGTAATTCTTCCAGCTTATCAAATAGTGGTACATTATAAAAGAAAGTCTTTTCATCTAAGTCGCCAGTTAAGAAACCAGTTTGACCATCTGTGCTTTGAATGAGAGATCGGATATATACAATATCAGAAATCTTTTTGGCTTTTAATAATTCTAACGAGCAATAAACGCTCAATAGCGTTTTGGCTGTGCCGGGAAGCCCATCAAGAATAATAATATTGGTGCTTTTATCTAAAGCGGCGGCAATAATTTCCTCTTGTTTTGGGGTCCATTTTAGTTTACGAATTTCAAATTCATCTTTTAGCTTTTCTTTTTGAGCTACATGAGGGGAGTTATCTTTTTTAGACATTTTGATTGGTCTTATGCTCTTTATTTAATGTATTATATATAGTGAAGAACAAATTACAAGTTACAGTTGTAAACCCTAGATCTTGCAGAAAGAGAATCTGTTGTGAGGGTTGTGAGCTTGCATATAGTAAACAAGATTATTTATTGTTCTTTACACTACACAAATTAGTTTATTTCAATATGCTTGCAGAAGATGGCAAATTAATGAAGATTTGCGATTCGTGTTTAGTGTCTCTCGCGTCGATGACTTGTGCGAAATATGATTTACCATATATTACTATTATAATACGCGGAACCAAAAATACAAAACAAATAAATATAGAATACAGTAAAGACCCCGAATTTGAGCAAGAGTTAATTAAAGTTTTTAAGAAGATTAAGTAATTCATCTCGCTTTTCGGGGGCCATATCTTCTGGCGGCGAGTTTTGTATTATATATTCCAGCATCTTAACGGCGGAATGGTAATTATTTCTATTCTTTAGGGAGTTGCCCTCATAGGAAACTATTTTGACATTGCCTTTTATGTATCCTTTATTTGGATCTACTCTATCTAATGAAGCTGATCTCTTGTGGTCGATGCCTGATTTGTATAGGATTTCGTGGCCTAAAATGGGGCAGGTATTATTTTTAATGTTTATTAAATCCCCCAGCGTAAGGTTGAATTCCAGATTTTTCTTTTTTGAACGCTTTTTTGCTTTGCTTAAGATGACTTTTTTGAGATAAACTATCTCACCTCCATCAACGTTTCCCATCTTTTCTTTAATTTTATTGTATTCTTGGGAGTAGCAACAGGTGTTACATTTGCCTTTTACTCTGTTGAAATCTGTATCTTCTTTGTCAGCCCCGCAGACAGAACATTTGATTAACATTAGATATATCTACACAAGCTATATCTAAAAAAGGTATTTTTCAGGGGAGGCTCCGGGGATTTTTTGACTCTGCAAAGTTTCTGGGTTCTCTTTTTTGTTTTATTTTTTAAGAAATAGGGGGTCTTATATGGTATTTAATAGGAGAGGATAGATATATGTATTCTTTTACTAAGGGGATATATTAATAAGAGGTATATTAGTAAATTAGGGGCAGAATGAATAGACTTCTTTAATAGGTATATTAAAAAACAAAGGGTTTAATAAATTAGGGCAGAATGATTTTTAGACCCCCCCGCCGCCGTATTTGAGAAACGTCGGGCATTATTTCGAAAAATGGGGGGGATTGTCAAGACAGAATCAGGGCACAAAAAACCCCGCCGTGTGGGCGGGGTTGGCGTTCAAGGTTCTAGGTTCGCCACCGTGTCAAGCTTGAAAAGGAGGATGTCGGGCGGGGTGGCGTTTTTTTTCTTCCGGTAGGCTTCAATGGTTTCCAATTCCTCCGGGGTCGCTTCACGCCCGTCAACCAGATACCGCACGGTACGTTGCGCCGTTGTCGGGTCGCAAACGAGGTACAGCGTCCCATCGGTCTTGTGAACCGCCAACCCGTCGATCACCTTGCCCTCTTCGTCACGGACCCATTGCCAGTAACTAGTGCCCCCTGCGGGTTCACGCCCTTCCTTTTCAAGGCGTCGGCGGTACGTTTCAACGCCCGAAACGCGAGCCACCACACGGTGATCCCGTGTGACTCGGCCCGTGAGCGGGTTCAAAGGGCGTCCCATGCGTCCGCCCGTTGCCATTTCGTGTGCGCCCGTGACGAGGATGGTCGCCAGTTGCCCTGCGCGGATGTCTCCAATTTTGATTCCCATAGTGTGCTGCGTTTTTAGTTGGTGATCACAAGCAACGTCGCTTGCTTGGCCTGAAGTTACCAAAGGCAAAGGGCATTGCAACGGAAAAGAGCAATCGTCACACGATTGTCACAATTGGCTTTGGTACGCTCTTTGCTCCCCAGCACGTTTCATGCCAAGTCTAGGTTGGCACACTCTTTGCTCCCCAGCAAGTCCTATGCCAAGTCTGTCCAAAGGATAGTTTTTCAATCTGGGGTGTCCAATTCCGAAAACTATCGTTTCCGATAGGTTGGCACGTTTCCTGCTCTGGCATGGTTCCTGCTCCCAGCACAAGTCATGCCAAGTGTCCGTTAACGTAGAAAATTAAAGTAGATTTAGTTCTTGTATATATATAAGTATATAGTAAATTGGCATAGTCAGTTTGGTTCTTATATAAATACAACGTCACTATATAAATACAACATCATGATCAATATAAATACAATTAAGGCTGGACAGATCGCCACTATACTACTACAAGGCGAATATGAATTGAAGACTGGTGGCCGTAGTGGTATACCCTTAAATATATACAAAGGCCGTGTCACTAGGAGCTTTCGTTTTACTATAAGCCTCGCTGGGGAAGATACTTATAATAATATATTCCCTGACGCTGTTGGTAAACCCACTTGGTTTGAGTTTATAAAAGACGGTTTAGTCAAAAACAAAAAGACTGGCCAATTGTATTTGGCTGGGATTCCTCATAACAATCCCAAAAACAAGTTCGATTTGTTTGTTGATGGCCGTCCTATTACTGAAGAAGAGTATAACGCTATTCAACAATATCGTAGTGATAGTGATAAACCCAAGTTTCTCACTATGTCTATTGATAACGTGGTAAACGTAGAAGGCTAATATATAAACAGTGGGGCGCGAATACTATAAACGCGCAAAAACCCTTATATATGAATAACCTTGTTACGTTTCACAATATAGTGCCTTCTCGTTTTACTGCTATAGAACTATGTGATTTATCTGTTGCAATACAAGAAGCAATAAAACAGTGTGACGAAAGAATAAACTCTTGTAATGAATTAGGAATTGATAAACTAATTTGGGATCATAAAAAAGCCTCTCTCACTAGATCATTGGACAAACTAACATTCAAATACCAATGATAATAGTACTGCTTCTACTAGTAGCGGCAGGAATGCTATCTAGCAAATAACAATAGCGAACCCTCTGTAGTAATACAGGGGGTTTCTTGTTTATAAATAGTTGTTTATAAATAGCGATAGTTTTCGGTTTTGGACTCCCCAAATCCAGAAACTATTAAATCAGTGATAAATCACTAGTACTACTATTATTTGGCATTTATTTGTTTAATATTTATTTAATATTTGCACAAAAAAACCCCACTGTTTATCACAGCGGGGTATTGTATTTGTTTAGTGTTTATTCATAATGTGGGCGAGGCTCCGCGCTATTGTCGGATTCGCCGCGCACCTGTTCGATGGTCACCCACAGTTCGCCGCCATCGTTCCATCCTGTGGGGATGTAGCCCTCATCGTGGTACGCCGTATCGCATTCCTCGCCCGGAAGCGCGGCCATCGCACGATACCGCGCAGGGGCTTCCTCGCGGTTTTCACGCTCGACCTCCACCTTGGCCTTTTCAAGCCAAGCTTCGGCCCCCTCCGTGGTGGGGAAGTAAATTGACCCCTCCAGCGTATTCCTATCGTACCACCATCCGCCCTCCTCCGGTCCACCGTAGTTCTGACTGCGGCGGTACACGCTAACCCACGCGCCTTGCGGCACGTTGAAGTCAGGATGGGATTCGATTTTCTCAATCAGCGACTGCATTGTTGTTTTCATCGTCCCCACCATAACACGCGCACAAGGGAAAGCAAGGGCGAAAGTGATTTGTCACAGGAATTTAACAATCGCACTTGGCATGGTCCTTGCTTCACCATAGTTTTCCAATTTTGGCACCCCAAAAGCAAAAACTATAAAAACTCCGCTATAGTAGTATAACGGAGTTATGTTATTTGTTATCTATTTGACAAAGTTAGTCCCATTTCAATGTCCATTCTTTGCCAATAAACGGGCGCATTTCACGCAATTCAAAAGAACTAATACAAGAACTCCCGCACCTAATCAATTCAGGATTATCATTAGTCTGCCAATAAACAGTAGATCCATGTATAGAATTAACTATACAAGTACGGGGGCGATAGAAACCAAAATGCAAAAACTTGTCTCCCACTTTAATACTATCAGAAAGATCTTTTAGTCCAAGAGAGTGACAGACAGAAGCTAATCTGCAATTGATCTTATCAAGCTCCAAAGCAATATCACTAGCAGAATGGAAATTAGCATTTGTAATGTTATTAGCGCAATCGTTGATTTGTTGAATGACAGACTTCACCTCATGCGCGAGCGCGAGGGTGGCGGCGGTAGTGGCGGGGCAGGAGGAAGAACTCATGGTGCCCAAAGGGTAGCTGACGGGAATGAGATTGCAAATCAATTTGATAGTTTTTCTTTTTGACCTGCCCAAAAGCGAAAACTATAAAAAACCCCGCTGTACTAATACAACGGGGCTGTTTATTTATCACTATTTCACCAATCAGAATCTTGCCCAGTGGGGTCTTCGTCCCACCCGCGCTGCCACTCAGAATGGCAGGGTTGGCAAACCGCGCTCCGTGCCTTCGGGGGCATCAAAACGCTGCAACGGGCGCAATGGAAACGCTCTGCGCCGTTTTCGTCGATGACAGGGCACCCACCAGCTTCGTGCCCACAACAAGGGAAGTCTTCGCAAGCCATAATTTTGTATTGATTTTTTAGTTGATTCTAACCGTCGCACGGATTGTCACTGACTTTTCATCTCAAATCAAGGGCAAAAGTCATTTGTCACCAGAATTTAACAATTAGCTTTGGTATGAGATTTGCTTCGGGATAGTTTCTGAAATCGGGCACCCCAGAAGCGAAAACTATGGTGGAGCATAGATGGGAAACCGTGTCAAGTGCTTTTATTTGCCTTTTATTTGGATAATTTTTTGACAACTGCCGACAATCTGATACCGTAGCGACGATGAAACTAGAAACCAGCGCGAGCATTCAACGCAAGTTCACCTTTGAGATCCAACTAGAGGATCGTTACGATGTTTCCCAGATCGAAGTCCTTGTGGGCTTTGAGTGGGATTACGAGTGCAACCCTGACGAGATCCGAGGCACGGACTTCCTCGTCATCTCCGAAGTCATTTGGGATTGCGAAGGCTTCACTTGGGCAGAGGAGAAGGAGATTCAAGCCGCGATCCTTTCCCGGTACGAAGAGTGGACCCGTGAGGCTGAAGAAGCCGAAAGAGAGGGTCGCTTGAACGTAGACTGAAAAGCAAAGCAAACACCCGCCTTCGGGCGGGTTTCATAGTTTCCCGAATTGGGCTGTCCGAATCCGAAAACTATGCTGAGAGCATAGGCGACAAACCCTGTCAAGTACTTTATTTGCACTTTATTTGCGCCGAATTGAAGTATTTTTTTGACAACCGCCAGCGATCTGATAACTTGTCCCCGTTATGAATCAACACCAACACATCGACACCGCCAGCGACCTCCGCGACCTCATCGCCATTGCGCCCACGGAGGAAAATCCCGTCGCCGAAGTCCCCACAACCCAAGTGCAAGTCAGTCAAGACATTTTTCTGGAAATGCGCGTCCAGCTTATGGCCTATCGCTCCGACGTTCGCTACTTCATGAACGGCATCATCGGCGAAGAAGAGAAGAAGAAAACCATTGACAAGTTGAACCAAGTCCTTGAAGACTCGGCTTGGGGAAAAGTCAAGATGATTTACTGAAAAAACTCACCCCGCTTCGGCGGGGCTTCATAGTTTCCAGAACGGGGCACCCCAGACGCAAAAACTATCCCCTTCGCTCCCGCGAAGAAAAAGATTTTTGGTTTTTTATTTGACTCTTTCGGGCCAAAGTTTAATCTGTAGGGGTCATGAGCAAAACGATTGAATTTTACAACCGCGAAGTCTACGGCAACCTGCGCGAGTACGTTGCCAATGAGGGTGACGCAAACATCATTTACCGCTTGACGGGAAAGAAAACGATCACTAGTGTGGAGCGCGAGTTGATTCGTGACCTCTCCGGTGGTCTGATTCATTTCAAACAAATTTTGCCCCCTTCGAAGTCGAAGTGAGGGCGGGTTAAGGCACAAGCGGCATGGTACGCAGGGAGACCCTGCGGCGGGTTAGTTGAACCTTTAGAAACACCGCTTTTTAGATTGGGTTCGCGTCAAATGGTACGCAGGGAGATCCTGCGGCAGGGTTTTTTCTAAGAGAATAAGACTTGTTCTCTTTTGGGTTTTGACCCTCATGAAACAGACGCGAATCCTTTCGATAGTTTCGGGCAATGGGCACCCCCAACAAAAAAACTATGAAAAACGATTTTTCTTTTTGACAATTAACGCCGATCTGATTACCTTGTCCCTGATGAAACTACTAACGAAACAACTCACCGAAAAACTCAAAAAGGCCGGTTCTGACGGCATGGTCCCCATTTGCAAGCTTTTCACCCCGTGGGGTGCCGCTACTTGGTTGATCACTGGGATCGAAGGTGGCATCCTTTACGGGTTCGCTGACTTGGGCATGGGTTGCGTTGAATGGGGCGGGATCGCTTCTGTGGAAGAATTGGAAGCAATCAAGGGACCGCTTGGAATGACCATTGAGCGCGATTTGTACTGGCAACCCAAGGAAGGCGTGAACTACTTTGAACTCGAAACCCTCGCGGCTATTTAATTATGGGAGAATCTGTATCTGTTTATGCTGCCGAATGTTGGGCTACTAATAAATCAAAAGAAGAAATCCAATCAGAAATCAATTACTTACAAAACCTTTGGAAGATTAAACACCCAAACCCTTTTCCTAAAAACGCACACTATAGTTATATCAGGATTGTAACACTAAAAGAAATCCTTAAGAATAAATAAATATGCAACCAAATTATAGACAACTCGCTGAAGTAGAAAAACATTTAATCCCAAAGGAGTTCTGGGAAATGATGGAATCACAAGCTTGGGAGCAAGGGCATTCAAGTGGACAACAGGAAGTCGATTTAATACTGATGAATCTAGTGAATGATTTTGTTGATGCTACTATCAAATACGCTGTAAGAACTGGTAAGACGCTTGTTTAATAATATGACTCTCAGAAATCTAATTGATAATGGTTTGTTGAATAATGTTAGCATCATTTGTATTGGCGATGCTGAAATGGGAAATTCTTTTCAAATAGAAGATGATTTTCTAAATGTTTATATTGATGTTAATGATATCCCTTTGTGTTTTCCCTTAGATAATGAAGCAATCTTTGATGGATTGTTTATTCTTATCAAAGACAAGCATAAAATAGAATACCATTTGTCTTTCCTCACTTGTACTACTATAGATCCTGAATCATTTAAGAATAAATAAATATGAAATCCCTCACACTTCAACAGATACAGGCTAACTTAAAAGAATGGATGGGTGATAGTATAAAGCCCGATACCAGAAGCGGAAAACTTGCAGAGCGTACTTACATAAAGGCTCTTTTAGATACAGGCGCAAAAGTTCCACCGATTTGCATTATACTACTACAGAGTGGACGTAGTATTGTAAACTTCAAATAAATAGTAACCCCGCCCCGGCGGGGCTTTCATAGTTTCCGAAATTGACCTCCCCGAATCAAAAAACTATCAAATCGAAAAAAAATCTTTGACACTCTCCAAGAATCTGATATTTTCGCCCACATGAACAAAATTGTTTTGTCTCTATTTGTCGTCGCCCTTGTAACCCTTGGGTTTTCCCGTCGCAATTATGGCACCAAGGAAGACTTGTTCCGTGCAATGGCCGCAGTCGAAAGCAGCAACAACCCCAGAGCGTTCAATTCCAAGGAAACTGCCCTTGGCATTTACCAAATCCGCCCAATGTATTTCCTTGACGCTGGCGTTCAAGGGAACCATACTCAGGTGTATGACCCTGCGGTCGCCCGTAAGGTCTGCGAGCGTTACTTCCTGCGATATGAGCCTAAAGCTTTTGCCAATAATGACATAGAGACTTTGGCTCGCTTGCATAATGGCGGTCCTAATTGGCGTAAAAAAAATACTGATAAATACTGGAATAAAATCAAAAAACACTTGTAATAATATGAGCAACAAAACCTTTGATAAAATCATAAATACTGTAATTACATTACTCGCCATTGCTACTGTTGTTAGTGTTACTGTGGTTTACAATATCATCTTTTAATAAAATGGAACTCACATTTCTTTCTGACCCCGGCCACGGTTGGCTTCGCGTTCCTCATAAATTGCTTGAAGACTGGAATATTGATATCTTAATATCAGAGTATAGTTATAGAACAAGAGACTTTGCTTACTTAGAGGAAGACTGTGATGCTTCTATCTTTATAGACGAAGCCAAGAAAAGGAATTACAAATACTCTATCAATTACAAATTGATTAAAGACTTCGATTACTATCTCAAAAGCGTTGGCAATTACTATAGATTCAACAATAACCTAAGAACAGCATGAGTGCAGAATTAAAAATAACAATACAAGAAGTAGTAGAACTTCGCGTAGCACTAAATAACGCAGAACGCCGTGTCAAAGAGCTAATGTCATTAAAACATGAAGACTGGCATAAATTGTATCATTTAGATATTGATTCAATAGAAAAAGGAAAACAAGCCCTTAAAACTATTATACAAAGAGATTAAATCACACCCCGCTTCGGCGGGGTTTTTTCATAGTTTCTGGGATCGGGCACCCCGAAGAAAAAAACTATCCCTTGCAAGAAAAGTGATCATTTCCATTGACGCTTTCCCTTTCAAGGGCTACTGTTGGGGCGTATGAATAACACGGTTAAAAACGCTATCCGCCACCTCGTTTGCAAAGCCTACGACGCTTTTGCACAAAACAAAACAGACATTAGTGTCATATCACTCCCCGGTTCTTCGTGGGAGTTTGAGAAATACGTTGTTAATCACAGAGACTATTCTAATACGTTTACTACAAACGGATATGGTCTTGAAATGTCACTGTTTGAATGTGACAGCAGTGAGTATCAGAGCAACTTGCGCCCAGTTGCTGCTATCTTTCCGCATAACAAGACTAGCGCATACATGCTTTCTTGTTCTAATATTACTTATCGTAATGAATACATAAACGCTGATAGTGTTAATAAGCTCAAATCCAAAAACATCTTTGCATGGTTTGACTTCTGTGGTAATCCTACAGAACAGAACCTTAATTTAATTAATACCGCTAAGGGCAAGACTGCTACTTTTGTTTTTACTTTCAATACGCACTGGCGTTCTGTCAGTAATCTTAGCCCTGAGATTCTTGAAGTTGCTAATCAATACAACAAAGGATATGCCATTCAATGCTACTTGCTGCGATTGGCTATTGATTTAGGTTTGTCACTGATTTGGTCTTTTGAGTATGTGTCAAATAATAATCCCATGATGACTATCTGTGTCAGTAATGACATTAATGTTATCACAAATCGTCCTTTGCAGGTTAAGGACTTCATCACTCACGAAAAGAAAGACAAAAAGATCAATCTTAATAAGACTAAATTGGTTCTCAATAAACGCGAATTGAGTGCCGTCTATGCGGATTTGAAAGAGCGTGTTAGTGATAGCGAAATCTGTAACAAACACAATATTAGTACAGGCACACTTGCGGCTTGTAAGGCTTGGATGACTATGTGGAAAGCTTGGTAATACAATAGTAATATCACCCCGCCTTCGGGCGGGGTTTCATAGTTTCCAGATCCGGGCACCCCGAATCCAAAAACTATGCGAAAAACCCCCTAGTGTTAAACACTAGAGGGTGCTTTATTTGTTATTTGTTTCTTTATTCTTTAATCTTTTGGCTCTTGTCAATACACCTATAGACTTTGAAACGAATATTGTTAAGCTCTTTTCTAATATCCGTCAATTCGGCGCGAATCTTTTCGCGTCTGTTTAACAATAGCCTTGCAGACTTTTTCATCTGCTTAAGGTTATTGATTTTAGTTTGCAACTTAGTTATCTGCTTTTCTTGTGTCATTTTCTTTTATTGTTTTCTGTTATTATACCTATAACTAATACTATTACAAGTATTGCTATAATCATTAGTGCAATTTGTAACTAACGTTTTTTACTGATTTATCCCAACAGGCGCGGCAATTGAGACATTTATTGCTTTGCTTTGGCGCAGGGCAAGTAAATGTTTTATCTTTTGACACACCAGAAGTCGTTAATCCTAATATCTTAGCAATACCAGTAGGCGCATTGCCGTTTATCATTAGGGAAGAAAGGCGAATAGTGAGATTGGAAGGAATATCACCAAATTGTTTCTTGTATTGAGTAACAAATGAATATTCTCTAGTGGGCAACCAGAATTTAATATGGGGAAGATTGATAGCAATCTGACAAATCTTTGTCAAATGTTCCACAGATTGAATATCACCACTATCATGCCAACGAAAGAATCCACTCTTTTCTTTTGTAGCAATAGCAATAGTCATTGCTTCAACCCATTCGGGTTTATTGATAGAGTCAAATCGTTTTTGTAAAGCGTTTCTGACATTGGGCATATTATAAAAACCCTTTAATGCATAACACTTAGAGCAAACGCTATTCTTAATAGACACTAGCTTTCCGCCCGTTTTACAATACTGCGCCGGGATTGAATAGGAACGGCACGGCATTTTTGAGGGTGCAGAGAGTCCGCCAACGAGGTCAAGGGCAAGGTCAAGATTCATCGTGGAAAGGTTAGCGCAAAGGGTAAACCAGCGCAACGTTTTTGTTGCGTTTTCCCATAGTTTTTCGCGCCGGGGTGTCCAGTTTCAAAAACTATCAGAATGTAATAATAAACCCCGATCTGTTAAATCGGGGCTTATTTCGCTTATTTGTCTTTAATATTGTTATTATTTAGGTAATTCTGATAAATAGATAGCCAAAGTAATTAAAAGAATAGCAGGAATCAGATAAGTTAAAAACCTTTTGTACATATTGAATGTTTTTTTCATACAATTAAAACTGGATGACCAGTATCTAATACATCTGTATCAGATTTCACAACAGATTTAACAGGCAAATGCTCATCAATCGCACCATCATAGACAGTAGCTGTCATGTCTAATTGCTCAGTCGTGAAATCATTTATGATACACCACAACTCACGATAAGTTAAGTTTTTCATATTAATGAAAGAAGATTCGTGATTCGTCTTTGAAAGTTTTCTCTTTGCCAGCTTCGTCCCATTCGATGCCGTATGTCAAACCTTCTTCGACATGATGTTTATGTAAATAATTGAAACCTTTGTATTGCTTTGCTTCCATCAGCAGGTCCGTCACGAAGAACTGGAGAGTTCTGCGCTGGATGATCGCTTCGTTTTTGCTGGTGCAAAAGAAGTGATTGGCTTTCAGTTTGACTGATTCAAGGTTGACTGTTTTGCGTTTTCTCATGCAGGGAAATAGTAATTCATGGGCATGAGATTGCAAGGGTTTTTCATAGTTTTTTTATTCTGGCACCCCAGACCCGAAAACTATCGTGGGCAGCGAAAAGGGGCACCCCGTAGGATGCCCCGTGCTGCTTCTATTTGGCGATCTGGCGTTAGTTGCTGGCGAGTTTCTTGAACTCGGCTTCGATCAGGCTGGCCTTGTTGAGGGCGACCAACGTGCCCCGGTTGATGCGTTGCGCCAGTTCGTATGAGGTAGGCTCGACCTGATGCGAGGTGAATTGGGTGACGGCGTTGTACAGGCTCCAGAGGCTCCGGTTCTTGTCCTCGCGGTGCGAGGGGTCGTTCCAGATGATTTTGATTTTGTCCGTGTTGCGGTCAGCGATCACCTTGGCCTTGGTGAGCTTGTCGAGGATAGTGTGTCCCTGATCCTGCTTGATGGAGCGGTCAGCCAAGCGGCTAAACACGCTGGTGCTTTCCTTGAAGCCCTCGACCGCGCCAGCCACAACATCCACAAGGCGGGAAACGTCGAGCTTGTCGGAGTGCTTCTGGGTGAGGCTGAACTCATCCTGAAGCGTCTTCAGGCCGTTGGTGCAAACGAGGCGAAGGATACCCATCTCGAAAGAGACGCGACAGGTGCGGTCAAATGAGTTGTTGAGGATCAGGCGCAAGCCAAGCTCATCCCCAACCTTGGGCAGCTTCACCAGTTGGTTCTTGAAGTCATACTGGACGTAGACTCGCGCACCGTCACGCATGGAGTACTCCTTGCGGGTGAACTCGCCCAACTTGTTGTCGGCGAAGGCGTTCTCGACGGTATCCATCAGGGAGCGGTTCTGAACGAGGGTGTAGCGTTCAGTGCAGACCCCAAGCACCTGCTTGCTGTCGGTGCGGCGATTGGCGAGCCAACCAGAGGCTTCGCCATCAGGGGTGAGGAGCGGGATAGTCTCGACCGTGTAGTCGAGCAAGCTATCGGCGCGAGTGGTGGCAGTGGCGGGGGTGACGTTGATCTCGGTCATAAGTGCAGTGTTGATGTTAAGTGTTAACTGACGGACCAGAGGCTAGGCGGGAATCAAATCAGCCGCAAGTCCTTTTCGCACTTTTTTTTCAGAATCTTTCGGACCCATAGTTTCCTGTGCCGGGGTGCCCAAATCCAAAAACTATCATTATCAAAAAAATAATCCTTGACAAACTATCTCATCTACTATCTATCTCCTTATATATTTCAATCAATAACTGGTATTATTTGGCTTATTTGCTGGTAATGTTTTTAATATTTGCAATAAAAAAGCCCCCTTTATTTAGGAGGCTGGTCTTTATTATTTGGTTGGGGATGATGGAATCGAACCACCACAAAGAGCTTCAAAGGCTCCCGCACTACCATTATGCAAATCCCCAGTAAAAGAAAAACCCACTAGTATATTAAACCAGTGGGCTGTTATTATTTTGATTATTACGCCTTAACGTACTTAATCTTACCAGACTTAACAGATAGAATCTTACTGACAGGAACACGACGATCAGCATCAGCATTTACATCATAAAAAGAAACAGTCTTATTAGATGCAGATAGGATCTGAGCGCAGAACGTGGTGTTCTCCTTCTTAGAACCAACAACTAGGGTAGTGAAACGACCGGCAGTATTATTTAGTGTATCAGTTAATGACATACACTACATACTAGTCACCGGAGAGCTTTTTATACAAAAAAAATAAAGAAATTCCAATCAATGCAAAACCTGCGGGAATCTTAATCATCATCAATCCAAATAAGAATAATAGCAAGATAAAAGAATAAGACTGCTCAGTTTCAATTTGCATATAAGAGAAAAAGAAAATAAGTAGAAGGCCCCGATTTTATGAGTTACGGCGCAGGTTTCAATGAGGTACGAATAACACAGCACAACATGACCAATTCTAGCAGACAATCTAGAATATACTCTTTACCTTTAATTTACTTCTACTTATTTAAAAATTAAACTGCGGCGAGCTTAGAAAGCTTGTATAGAGTAATGGTCATATCGCCATAATCATTATCTTTAATATGTTCTGCGGCAATTTGAATAACGCCATTTGTAATAACAGCCTCATTAAGAGTCTCGTTTTTGATGTGCATTTCATCAAAGTCGCCATCACTATCGATAGAAAGAACCAGCTTATCATATTGCAGGTTCATATTACCGTATGTAACCCTTTCAACAACTGGGCCATGTTCGAACTCAATTGCGTCCGCAGACATAATCTGATTAACAATGTCTTGCGCCTTCTTAGTCAGCTTAACTACTTTCATATATTTATTTAATTACCGCCGAATAGCTGGGCTATCTCCCAACTCTCCAAACCATACTTGACGAATTGCTCTATGTCAAGCTCCTCATACCGGAAATACGACAGGGAATATCCGTCCCGTTCTTTCTTAATGAGAATCATTGTGTGCGGCGGGTAGAGTTGCATTTGATTTCTTTTCGATTTCAATTATTTCGCCGATTAGATCATAAAGTTTGTCACTAATATTCCACAAGTTTTTGGTGGCATGGCGATTAATGAACTCCTGTACAATGAATAACTGCTCTTTTTGCATATTTACTAAGTGTTTGTTAAAGTTGGCGTTCCCGACAGGATTCGAACCTGTGACCATTCGCTTAGAAGGCGAAAGCTCTAAATCCAACTGAGCTACGGGAACCCAAAAAACCTTATACTCCATTATACACTTTTCTTGCGAAAAGTCAAATCAAAACCTCACTAGAATCTTCTAGCAAGGAAAATATTCGATGTTGGTTTACGGGAAAATATTCAGTATTTTTATAATCTACAACACGATATCTTGCGTAGATCAACCCACTCACTCTCCACGATCTATATGTTTGCAACCATATAGTCTTTCTTCAGCATCATGAGCTTGCTGACATCGAATAAAATTATAAAAGAACTAAAATCAACCCATTGTTGTCGCAGTGTAAGGGGACTTGAAACATTATCCCTTGGGCGCACTGTTTGTTCGCAGATCAGGTCACTCAGACGCTTGATATACCGGAAACTTCCAGCACCCCAAGCTACGTCTCGCTTGAACGACTGTCCTCATTGCTGCAAAAGTATTTGTGCAGTTTATACAGGATTTTCTGCACTAGCCTCTCTATCAGACTTTGTTAGCTGTCCAAAGCATCAAGCTGAGTCCTGTTGGCAAATTGGTGCCACGGGCCGGACTTGAACCGGCACGACCTGTTAGGATCTAGAGATTTTAAGTCTCTTGTGTCTGCCATTTCACCACCGTGGCGTTGGTGGGCCAAACCGGACTTGAACCGATAACCAAGGAATTATGAGTTCCCTGCTCTAACCAATTGAGCTATTGGCCCGAATGAGCGGGAAGGAAACTATTTCCTTAATTAAATCTAACACACATT
>JACCDP010589100.1_pt1 | contig 41271 bp, 30 predicted proteins | sample 7445841 | NCBI WGS metagenome assembly JACCDP01 (sample SAMN15323441, study PRJNA562643) | freshwater metagenome | isolation source: river surface water | place: USA:Blue River Watershed | collected 2017-08-17 | reverse complement strand
GGGATCACTGCCGAGATCATGGAACGGCGCGTGATGCCGCACGGCGAACTGGCCACTCCACTCCTGGGAACCACCACCAACGGGGTCATTCCCATCGTTGAATACCGGACGGCGACCAACCGAATCCGAGTCCGCACCCGGGAATTGCCGCCCGAAATCCACGGTGCCGACGGCATCGAGAGGCAGTTCAACGACGAGCTTCAAGGTGTCGCTGGTCAGGCGGTGATCCGCCGTGGCAAAGGACGCGAATTGGCCGGCAGCCGCGAAATGGATTTGCCCGCTCAGCCCGGCGCCAATGTCCGGCTGACCATCGACGCCAACCTCCAGTACGTCGCGGAAAACGCCCTGCGACACGGGATGTCCAAGCTCAAGCCCAATTGGATGTCGGCCATTCTGGTTCGGCCGTCGACCGGTGAAATCCTTGCTCTGGCCAACGCAACAGACCCCGACTACTCCCCGGCCCACCAGCCCAACTCAGCGGCACCGAGCGGCGGCCCGCGTAAACCCCAGCGTCGCAATCATGCGGTGTCCGAGTTGGTGGAACCCGGCTCCACCTTCAAGCTCGTCACCTACTCGGCAGCCCTGGAAGCGCTCCCCGGCCGCAACCTGTCTCCCAGTTCACGGATCGACTGCGAAGGCGGCTCCTGGCGACCGCCGGCTGGGCGCAAGAAACCCATCGCCGATGCCCGCGGCCACAAACTCCATACGGTCACCCTTGAAGAAGCCTTCGCTGCATCCTCCAACGTCGGTGCCGCCAAACTGGGATATGCCCTTTGGGATCCCGCCGCACCGCCGCGGTCCACCGCACTCGTGAAATACGCCGAAGCCTTCGGTTTCACACGACGGACCGGCATCCTCTGCGGCGGAGAACCCAACACACGAATCCCCGCTTGGGACGGCCTCGGCACCCAACTCATCCTCTCCTACGGCTACGGCATCTACGCCACCCCTCTCCAGATCACCATGGCCTACGCCGCCGTGGCCAATGACGGCATCCTCATGGAGCCCATGCTGGTGAAATCGGTGGAAAGCCCCTCGGGCAGCGTGATTCGCAACATCGCCCCGCGTCAGGTCGGCCGAGCGGTGCGCTCCGACACGGCCAAGCAACTGGTGCAACTCTTGACTGCCGTGGTGAGCTCCAAGGGTACCGGCAAGGATGCCGCTCTCGACGACTACACGGTCGCTGGCAAGACCGGAACGGCCAACAAGATGACCCAGGCTCATATGGCCGCCGGCGTCACTGCCCATTTCAGTACTTTCGTTGGATTTCTCCCGGCGGAGAACCCCCAGATTTGCCTGCTGGTCTGTGCAGACGAGCCCACCGGATCAGACGGAAGAGCCGCCTACGGAGCCGCCTGCGTGCCGGTCTTCAAGGAGATCGCCCGAGAGACGGCCAGCTATCTGACCATCCCGCCCTCCCCCGTCCTGGCGGACAGTGGGTCTGCTGCCGAACGCACTCCCCTATCGCGTCACTGACATGCTGACCGCGGAACCCATCCTCTCACCATCGACCGAGGCTTCGCCTTCCAAGGCTTCGACGGCCCCATGCCGTCCAAAGCGCTCCGCCCACGGCGGCAGCGAAACCTCGCGGTTCCCGCGTCGCATCGGCACACCCGATCGCTCAGTGATCGATCCGATGGCCATCCGGCTTCGGCAAGCCCCCAGCGAACACCCTCTACAACGACTGGATCTGTGTCGGATCGCCAAACAAGGCCGCATCTCCGCAGCGCTTGCCAGCTTCGTTCATGCACTGCTCACCCAGGCGGGACGTAGACCGGCCTTGCTCACCCCCGAAGGCGGACTCATCGCCGGCCGACTTTTTCCGCAACGACCGACCATTAGCGATGCTCCCGAGTGGGAACGACTCTTGGCGACCCATGTCCGTTCGGGGGGGGATTGCTTGATCACCGAAGAGGATGCCGAAATTCAGGAGTTGCTCAGTGGAGTGACGGCCCGCTCCGATTTCCAACAACCGGCCACGCCGCGCCTCTGGATCAAGCCGCAGGCATTGCATTGGCGCGGAAGCCGATTGCAAGTCCTCAGCACCGACGGCACAGCCCGAATGGCCCACCTGCCACTGGTCGGCGGATCCAATCTCAAGGCCCTCGATTTGGCTCTCAATCTGGTCATCAACGCGGGCTGCTGCCCAACCCAATCGTTGGCCACCCTGCCCCTGCTGGAGGCTCCGACTGGTCTCCTCGAACCGGTGCATGCCGGGCAGCCCTATGGTGTCTTCGTGGATCGCGCCGCAACGGCCGCCGATCTGACAGAATTGCTGGACGAGGCACGCACCTTGTCCGGCCGCCGCATCCTTCTCGTGGTCGGAATCCGCGGCAGCACCACACTGGAAGAACGCCAAGCCATGGGGGCTGCCGCGGCGCTGGCCGACGAGGTCGTCTTCACCAGCGACAATCCTCGCCACGTGCCCGTCCCGGCCATTCTTGCTGACTTGCAATCCGGACTGGGCGGCAAAGCCATCGAAGAACCTGACCGCCACGCGGCGATCACGACCGCCATCCGGATGGCCAAGTCCGATGACCTCGTGCTCATCGTGGGCAAAGGCGGCAAACCCCTTCAGGAAATCGGCGGCGCCGTCATTCCTTGGGATGATCGGATGCACGCTCTGGACGCGCTGGCCGGGCGCGGATGGGTGGGAGATTCACTATGAGCACATTGCCCAAACCCCATTTGCTCGGTGTCTTGGCAGGCCTGTTCATGGCCTCGGGCCTCATCGTGTCCACGACGCTGCTCACGCGCACCTGGCTCAAGGTGGCCGACGCTGAATCCATCACCGTGACCGGATCATCCCGCCGAAACGTGAGCTCCGACCTCGTTGTCTGGCGTGGTTCGCTGACGGTCGAAAGCCCGACGCTCATGGCCGCCCAGGCGCTGCTGAGCCAACAGGAAGGAGTCACGCGCAGTTTTCTGACGGCCCAAGGTGTCACCAATACCCATTTTCATCCGATCGCCATCCAGCGCATCCAAGTCCGCGGGGCCAAACAATCCGGCGAAGCAGACGGCGAAAATGAAAACTCAGCCACCCGCTTCCGCCTCAGCCGAACCATCGAAGTGCGCTCGGGCGACATCGACACCGTGCTGGGCATGGACGCCAAGACCTCTCAATTGGTCAATCAGGGCATCGAGTTCACCGCAACCCCTCCAGAGTTCGTCTGGACCAAGGCCGGTGAAGCCAAGATCGAGATGCTCGCCGATGCAGCCCGCGATGCCCGCGCCCGAGCCGAGCAAATCGTCTCACAAGGCGGACGCTCCATCTCGCGGATGCGCTCGGCCAAGATGGGGGTCTTCCAAGTGACCCCCCTTTATTCGACCCAGAACACCTGGGACGGAATGAATGACACCACCTCTCGGGAAAAAACCGTCACCGCCGTGGTGAATGCGAGCTACGCCCTGAAATGATGGAACCGGTGACACTCCAATTCATCGCTGAAGCCTCCGGGGGGATTTTGCATCCTCTCGGGGCGGGCTGCATGACGGTGTCCGGCCTTTGCACCGATTCGCGCCGTCTCCAAGCAGGTGACCTGTTCTTGGCGCTGCGCGGTGAACGATTCGATGGGCACGATTTCCTCAAAGACCCCGCTCTCAAGACCGCCGCGGCCGTCTTGATTTCCGAAGACCGACGGGCCGACGTGCCTCCCGGTTTGCCCGTTGTCACGGTCAGGGACACCCGCGCCGCCTTGGGGCGCATTGCCGCCGACTACCGGAAAGGGTTTTCAATTCCGGTGTTTTGTGTGGCCGGTTCCAACGGAAAGACCACCACCAAGGAATTGCTTGCGGCCTTGCTCGAAACCCGATTCCCAACCCTCCGTTCCCAGGCCAGCTTCAACAACGACATCGGCGTCCCGCTGAGTCTCCTCGGACTCAACCGCTCTCACCATGCGGCCGTTTTGGAAGCCGGCACCAATCATCCAGGAGAACTGGCCCCGCTGATCCAGCAAATCGCCCCTCGATATGGGTTGGTCCCGCAAATCGGCCGTGAGCATCTGGAACATTTCGGCGATCTGGACGGGGTCATCGACGAGGAGTGCGCTCTGGGTGACAACCTGCCCGCCGACGGCATCTTGTTCCTGAATGGCGATTGCGAAGCGGCGCAACCGCTCGCCACCCGCACCCGTGCCCGTGTGGTCCTCACCGGCTTTGGCCCGCAGAATTCATGGCGCGCGCGCATTCTGGAAAACGGCTGGAACTTCACCCGGTTTGAAATCATCGCACCCCAGTCCGAATGGTGCGGGGTGTTTGAGATCGCAGTGCCCGGCCGTCACATGGTCTCCAACGCCACCTTGGCACTGGCAGCCGCCGCTGAATTGCACATCCGGCCCGAGGCTGCCCGACAGGCACTGGCCCGTTTTTCCGGAGCCAAACAACGCCTTCAATGGTCCGAGCAGCGCGGAATCCGCTGGCTCGACGACACGTACAACGCCAACGCCGATTCCACCCTGGCCTCCCTCCAGACGCTTTCAGATCTCCCGTGCACCGGGCGCCGGGTGGCCGTTTTGGGCGACATGGCTGAACTGGGTGAACACACCGCCGAAGCCCATCGGGAAGTCGGAGCCGCGGCCCATCGCCTGGGCATTGACCTGCTGGTTTGCATCGGACGCTCGGCCAGACACACCGCTGACGGAGCCTTCGGAATGCATCAGGTGCTCGCGTTCCCCGATGTGGAGCAAGCCGTGCCCGCGCTGCGACCCCTCATCCGGTCCGGCGACTGCATATTGGCCAAGGCCTCCCGCAGCAGCCGACTCGAACGTCTCTTCGAGGCTCTCAAAACAGAAACGGTCGAATCCGGGGACAACCGCTGACCCAGCATGCTCTACAAGCTTTCAGAATTGTTCCCGACAGTCCCTTGGACAGTGTTCAAGTATGTCACCTTCCGCAGTGCTGGAGCCGCCATCACCGCCTTGGTGCTGAGTTGGCTCATGGGCCCCCGAATCATCGAAGGTCTCCGGAATCTCAAATTCCGCCAGGACTACCAACCGAAGGATGTTCGCAGCCCGGGCGATGCCACGGCCGCTGCCGCCGATCTGGCCAAACGGGGCACCCCCACCATGGGCGGAGTCCTGATCATGCTCGTCTTGGACATCTCGGTTTTCCTGTGGGCCCGTCCCAACATCCTGGTGGTGCTCACGATGCTGTCCTTGCTGGTGTTGGCCTTCTTGGGCTTTTACGACGATTGGCTGAAAGTCAGCAAACAGAGCGCAGCGGGCGCTCAGTCGCGAGTGAAGTGGATCGTACAGATCATCCTGGCACTGGTGGTCGGCATCTATCTCTGGCAATTGCCCTCCACCCGCGGCTTGGTGACCGACATACAGATCCCGTTCTTCAAGGACCCCATCCTCCGAGCCGTCCCCTGGATTGGCATCCCCTTGGTGGCGCTGACCATCATCGGCAGTTCCAATGCAGTGAATTTGACAGACGGCATGGATGGTCTGGCCATCGGCTGCACCCTGATTGTGGCCACAGTCATGCTCATCCTGACCTACCTCTCCGACAATGTGAAGTTGGCCACCTACCTTCAAATCCCCCACGTCCGCGGCGCCAGCGAACTGACCGTTGTTTGCGCGGCCTTCATGGGAGCGTCCTTGGGTTTTCTGTGGTTCAACTGCCATCCGGCCGAAGTCTTCATGGGTGACACCGGCTCGCTCGCCCTCGGCGGGGCACTGGGCATCATGGCCGTCCTCATCCATCAACCGGTGGTGCTTTTCATCGCCGGTGGGGTCTTCGTGGCCGAAGCCGCCAGCGTGATGCTTCAGGTGGGCTGGTTCAAATACACCCGACGCAAGTACGGCGAAGGACGCCGCATCTTCCGCATGGCGCCGCTGCACCACCATTTCCAGAAGCTGGGATGGAAGGAATCGAAGATCGTCACCCGGTTCTACATCGCCGGAATTCTCTGCGCCGTGGTGGCGTTGAGCACCCTCAAGATCCGATGAGCGACACCCACCACGACAACCCGAGTTCCGGCCCATCCCGAACCCAAGGATTACCGGCTCGAATCTCCGCCCGGATGTTCCTTGATCGCTCCGGTTTCGGTTGTTTAATGACGGCTCGTCGGCGGCACTCCGTTTCCCAATCGAAACCGTGTCGCATCGCCGCGGCGATCCGTGCATACCCAGCCCCAAGCTCCATTCCACCATCCAAGCTCCACGGTTTCGACCGAACTGGATGGGCTCCGCTTTTGGGAAACAGTCCTGAAGACCGTTTCCCGTCCGCGCTCAACGCGGTCATTGCCCCTTTCGTCTCGACCCGGGTGGAGGACCCGGTTCGGGACGAATCCGACACAACTCCATCCTCGATCTACGACGCACCGTCCAATTGCCTAATCCCATGAGCATCCCCAACTCCCCGCTGCTGCCAGGCTCCAAACTGGAACAGGCCGCCAAGAGCAAATCCACCTTCAGCATCGCTGCCTTCATTTTCAGCGCCCACGTGGCGGTGTTCCTGGTGGTCTTGCTCAATGGTTGCAACAAGGAGAGTTCCGCGACCAACGCGGAGCCGTCCGCCGCCACCAATCAGACCGATTTGGCGATTCAACCCGGAACAAGTGCTGGCGACACCAATGCCACAGCCCTTCCCATCGGGTTGGACACCAACATCGTGGCCACACCTCCGGGCGGCGCAGTGACCTTCCCGCCGCTGGCCAACGGAACCAACGCCCCCGTGCCTCCGCCGAACCTGGGCGTCACCCCGCCAATTGGATCTCCCACGGGTGACGCGACTACCAATGAAGCCGCTGGCGCTGGCTCGGAATACAAGATCAAGAGCGGCGACATCGCCTACAACATCGCCAAGACCCATGGGGTCTCACTGAAGGCGCTCAAGGATGCCAATCCGAACGTGGATCTGGGCAAGTTGAAGCCGGGTCAGACGATCCAGATCCCGGCCGCCAGCGCCTCGACCTCGAAGGCTGCGGCCACCACGATCAAGGCCGACTCCTCAAGCGAACCCGCTGCAACGGGTGCGACCACGGCCTACACGGTCAAGGGCGGCGACACCCTCGGCAAGATCGCCAAGAAGCACGGAACAACGCCCAAGGCCATCCGCGCCGCCAATGGTTTGAGCAGCGACAAGATCAACATCGGTCAGAAGCTCAAGATTCCCGGCAAGGGTGCGGCCGCTGAGACAGCCGAGCCGGCTGCGAAGGCCCTGACCGTGCCCGAGCCCGCAGCTCCCATCCCCGCCACCCTGCCGGCGCCGGGCGCGGGCCGATAAATCAGCACATCGAAGGGACGTCCGGCCCGCAGCCGGACGTCCCGACGGCTCCTGAACTCCTTCCGACATGCGCTCCACCTCCATCCTGCTGCTGCTGACGGTCAGCCTCCTGCTGGCCTTGAGTTTCACCATGCTCGCCAGCGCCGTGATGATGGAGTCGAAGTTCTCCAATTTCGTCACCGTGCAAGCTGTGGCGATCATCGCAGGAGCGGCATTGATGTGCATTCTTTGGCGAAGCGATTACCGCATCTGGCTCAAGCTGCACTGGTGGTTCTATGCCCTCGCCATCGTGGTCCTGGCATTGGTGCTTTCACCGGCGGGCACCTACCGCAATGGCGCCCAACGCTGGATTTTCGGCATTCAACCGGCGGAGTTCGCGAAAATCCCGTTGTTGCTGACCCTGACAGCCTGGGGGGCACGCTTCGGATCCCGCATGCGCTTCGGTGGAACGGTTTCCACCCTGGTGTGGGGACTGGTTCTACCCGGTCTGGTCATCGTGCCCTTCCTCGGATTGCTGTACAAACAACCGGACCGCGGAACCATGATTCTCTTTGGCATGGTCACCGTTGTGGTGCTGCTGCTCAGCGGCATGCACAAGCGGTATGCCATCATACCGACCCTCCTCGGGGCCGGCCTGGCATTCCATTTTTACAATTCCAGCAAAATGGTGCGCGATCGGATGGACGCATTCCTCCATCCTGAACTCTTCCCTCAAACGACGGGTTCCCAGGCACTCAAGTCGCTGGCGGCGCTGCGGGAGGGCGGATTGGAAGGAGTTGGTCTGGGATCAGGAGTCATCAAGCTAACCATCCCCGAACAGCACACGGATTTCATCCTCCCGGTCATCGGTGAAGAACTGGGGCTGTTCTTCACCTTGGGTGTGCTCATCTCTTTTGTCGTCGTCCTGCTTTGCTCGGTGCGAATTGCTTCCCGCGCGGCCGACGTCGAAGGTCGCCTGCTGGCCGGCGGCATCGGCTTCCTCATAGCCTGCCAAGCGATGATCAACATCGCGGTGGTCACCAACTCGATGATCAACAAGGGCATGCCTCTGCCGTTCGTCAGCCGAGGGGGCTCCAGCGCCGTGAGCATGCTGGCCTTGGTCGGTCTCCTCCTTTCGATCGCTCGCCGCGCCCCTGAAACATCGAATGTCCCCCGACGCAGCAGCCGCAATCCGTTCGAAACCTCGGAGCTGGAATCACTGCCCGCCCAATGAAACCCATCTCCGGCTCCACCACCCACGTCGCCATAGCCTGCGGTGGCACTGGAGGCCACCTGTTTCCGGGTCTGGCCGTCGGACGGGAATTGGGAGCAAGAGGTGCGCGGGTAACCCTTCTCATCTCCCCAAAAGAAGTGGATCAGGCGGCAGTGCAAGGTCTCTCAGGCCTCCAAACAGCCACACTGCCAGCCGTTGGGCTGCAAGGGCGCAACTACGGTGCGTTCCTGCTGGGTTTCGGTCGGGCCTGGCAGGCCGCCAGACGCCTGTTCTCCGATCGGTCCGTCGCCCTTCGTCCGCCGGATGCCATTTTGGGAATGGGTGGTTTCACGGCTGCACCCCCCATGCTGGCCGGACGCCATCTGGGTGCGGCGACGTTTCTCCACGAATCCAACACCATTCCCGGCCGGGCCAATCGGTTGATGGCTCGATGGACACAGGAGGCCTTCACCGGATTTGACGAGACGGTCGCCCGTCTGGGTCGCGCCCGCGTCACCTGCACCGGAACCCCGGTCCGGGACACCATCGCCCAGTTGCGTCGCCACCGCGATTCTCAGGCGGCCAAGGCTTGTCTGGGCCTCGACCCTGCCAAGCCCGTGCTCCTCATCACCGGCGGCAGTCAGGGAGCCCGGGGCCTCAACCAATGGGTTTGCGCCACCTTGCCCGCACTGGCCGCCACGGCGCCCGATCTCCAGTTCATCCACCTTTCAGGCACTCCAGACCATGTGACGGTTCAGGCCGCACACCATCCGCTCGGTCGACGCTCCGTGGTGCGACCCTTCCTCCAGGAAATGCACCTCGCCTTGGCCGCTGCCGACGCGGTGATCAGCCGCGCCGGAGCCTCGTCATTGGCCGAATTGGCGGCGTTGCAACTCCCTTCGATCCTCATCCCCCTGCCGACGGCCCAGGACAACCACCAGTTCCACAACGCCGACGCCTTGGCACGATCCGGGGCCGCACTCTTGCTGCAGCAATCCAATCCGGATCCGCTCCGGCTTCAATCGGCTGTCCTGTCCCTGCTTCAAGACTCGGCACTTCGGACCTCCATGCAGCAGGCCTTGAAACAGGCTGACCGACCGGATGCCGCCTCCGCCATCGCCGAGAGCATTCTCGAACAACTTCGCCAACCGTTCACCCAAGCCATTCGCAGGGTTGCCAGCTCGCGCTCCCTGCCGACGGCCCATCGCTGGATCCCCTACAAGGAGGCTGCATGAACACCCCGCTCCGACTCAGTCAGGAACCGGTCGATCCGACCATCGAGGCAGCGGCAGCGCATGCCGAGGACATCTCCAACGCCTTTCGCGATCTGCAGATCGTGTTGCCGCCTGAAACCCTGATCCGACGCGACGAACCGCTGGCCCGACGCACCACACTGCGGGTGGGTGGACCCGCAGACCTCTTCATCGAACCGAGTTCCGACAACGCCTTGGCCAGCACCCTGGAGATCGCCCACTTGCGTGGCATCCCGGTGTTCCTGCTGGGTCGCGGTTCGAACCTCCTGGTCCGCGACGGTGGCATTCGTGGAATCGTCGTATCGCTGGCCAACCCGCACTTCTCGCGCATCGAAATTCAAGGCGATCGAATCACCGCCGGCGCGGGTGCCCGACTCAAGAACATCGCCCATGAAGCCCGTCGCACCGGACTCGGTGGTGTCGAGTTCTTCGAGGGTATCCCAGGCTCCCTGGGCGGCGCTTTGCGAATGAACGCCGGTGCCATGGGGGCCTGGACCTTCGACTCCGTGGAAGAACTGCGCTGCATGAGCCGATCGGGCCAGATCCTGACGCTGGCGGCGAACGAGGTGCCCGTGGAATACCGTGCCTGTCCGTTGCTCCGGACCCATATTGCCTTGGGTGCGGTCCTGAGGGGCCGACCTGACGATGCCGACGTCATCCGCAGCAAGATGGACCAGTTCTCCAGCAAGCGCTGGACCAGTCAACCCAACCAACCCAGCGCCGGCTGCACCTTCAAGAATCCCCAACCGACTTTGCCGGCGGGTCGCCTGCTCGATGAACTCGGACTCAAGGGGGCCCGCGTAGGGGATGCGATGGTCAGCGATGTCCACGCCAACTTCTTCGTCAATCTGGGGAAGGCGCGAGCGTCGGACATCTTGGAGCTGATTGAGCAAGTCCGCACACGGGCGCGTGAATCGCGCGGCATCGAACTGGAGACCGAGGTCGAAATCGTTGGAGAAGACGCATGACCCCCCCGCTCCACATCACCGTCTTGCGTGGCGGGCCATCGGCCGAACGGGAAGTCTCCCTCCGCTCAGGGGCGGCCGTCGCAAAAGCCCTGCGCTCTCTCGGTCATCAGGTGGACGAGGTGGACCCCATCCCAGGTGACCTTCAAATCCCCGCGGGCACACAGGTCGTCTTTCTGGCACTCCATGGCACCTACGGAGAAGACGGCACCGTCCAGTCCGAACTCGAAGAACTAGGCCTCCCATACACCGGTTGCGGAGTCTCTGCCTCGCTCTACGCCTTCGACAAGATCCTCACCAAACGACGCTGTCTCAAAGCGGGTGTTCCCTCGGCGCGTTTCGAGCGCTTCATCAACGCCTCCGCTCCTTGGCCCAACGGGTGGAAACCGCCGGTCGTCCTCAAGCCCACCCGACAAGGATCCAGTGTGGGACTCCAGTTCGTGGACCGCATCGAGGATTTTCCCAGCGCGCTGGCAGAATCGCTCGGCCACGGCGGCGAAGTGCTGATGGAAGAACGCATCGTAGGGCGCGAAACCACCGTGGGCATCCTCGACGGCTCGCCGCTCCCGGTGGTCGAAGTACGTCCCAAGTCTGGCTCCTACGACTACGCCAACAAATATACCGCCGGAAGAACCGAGTATTTCTGTCCAGCCGACTTCGAACCGGCTGTCACCGCACAAATCCAGCAAGCAGCCCTCGCCGCTTTCCACGCAGTCGGTGGTCGGGATTACGCACGGGTCGATGTGATGGTGCAGCCCGACGGATCCCCGGTGGTCCTTGAGGTCAACACGCTTCCGGGCATGACCGAGACCAGCCTGCTGCCCAAGGCCGCTGCAGCCGCCGGAATTCTCTTCCCCCAACTCTGCGAGCGGATGGTGCAATTGGCACTCCGCCGGCAACCGACCCGACAATAACCCATGTTCGGCCGAACCAACGAAAACCGACGACGAACGAAGGGCGGCAGCACAACGCTCCACGCCAAGCTCTCGGCCGAGACCTCCGAGTCTGCGCATCCTTGGCTGCGTCGGTGGATCATCCGATCCGTGGTCACTCTGGTCCTTGTGGCATCGGTGGCTGTGGGCGGATGGTGGCTTCGGGAAAACTGGATCAGCCGGATCCCGGCCCTGGCGATCCGAGAGGTCATTGTCGAAGTCGATGGAGTGCTCTCGCCGGACGAAGTGAAACGGTTGGCTGGCGTTCGGTTGGGTCGGAACATCCTGTCCGTCGACCTCCCTCAATTGCGCGACCGTCTTCAACATCATCCACGCATCGCTTCGGCCCGCATCATGGTGGAATTCCCGGGCAGCCTGTTGATCCGGATCCGGGAACGGCTCCCCATCGTCGCCGTCGAACCATTGTCACAAAACGGTCTTCAGGCCCGATATTTGCTCGATGAAAACGGGCACCTCCTGTTGCCGCTCGAACCCTCCAGCGCCCCCGCCGAGGCCGTCGCTGCTGAATCCGCTCTTCCTGTCTTGTTAGGCTATCATGCCCAGCGACCGACCGCGCAGGCCGACACGTTGCGAGCCCTCGAATTCATCAAGACCTACGAATCGACGGCGCCCGGCTCGCTGCCGGACATCCGTTCGGTTTCCATTTCCGAGCCGGGTGTGCTGGTGGTCAAGACCGACGCCTCCGGTGAGGTCACCTTCGCGGCCCGCGACTACGGATCCCAGCTCCAGCGATGGAGCGACATCCTGCGCCAACTGCAGGACCTCAAAGAGTCGCGAACGATCCAGAGTCTGGATTTGAGCGTCTCCCAGAATTCCCCCATCCGTTGGAACGACGCCCCGCCGGCCACCCCTTCCACCGAAGCACCGGAACGAGTTTCCCGACCCAAGCCCAAACGCATTCCCCGACGATCCCATGCCTAAGAACTCCCCCATTCTGGTCGGACTCGAGATCGGAACCTCGAAGATTTGCGCTGCCATCGGCGAGGAGAACGAGCGCGGCGAGTTCACCTTGCTCGGCATCGGTCAGGCAAAATCCCACGGGGTTCGCAAAGGCGAGATCGTGGATCCCGCCAAGGCACAGGAGGATGTCCGCGCGGCATTGGGCAATGCGGAAGAGCAGGCTCAGGTCACTGTCCGCAATTTGTTCCTGGGAATCACCGGTCGACACATCGAGGGCTTCAACAACACCGGCATGCACCCGGTCGCCTCCGACGACCGGCTTGTCACCCCTCAAGATGTGGCGGATGCCGCCAACAACGCCAAGGCCATCACCCTGCCGGCCGAGCACACCATCTTGCACACGATACGCCAGCGCATCTGCGTGGATGGCGTCGAAGTCTCCGACAATCCGGCAGGGATGCTGGGCCGAAAAGTCGAGGCGCACGTGCATGTCATCCACGGCAATTCGCTGCGGATCCAAAGCTCGATGCGGTTGGTCCAATCGCTCTCCATCGAAGTCAATCAGCCTGTTTTCAACGGTCTGGCCAACGCCCAAGCTGTCCTGACACCCGAGGACAAAGAGAATGGCGCACTGGTCATCGACATCGGCGGTGGAGCCACCGAATTCGTCTTCCAGCAAGGACAGGCCATCCGTCAATCCGGGGTCTTTGCCATCGGTGGCGACCATGTCAGCAACGACATCGCACTCGGACTGAAGATCAACATCGGTCTGGCCGAGAAGCTCAAGATCGAGCACGGCGGCGCCATTGTCGCCTCGGGCTGCCAAGGTCAATCGGTGCCGCTGGGAGACAGTGATCTCGGCCTCTCCCAACGCGAGGTGGGGCTCGAACACCTCCACCGCATCATGTCGGTGCGACTGCAGGAGCTCTTTGAATTGATCGCCGAACGCTGCGCCGAGAACTGCCTCCTCGACGAGGCTCGGGCCGGGGTTTTTCTCTCGGGAGGCTGTTCCCACATTCCAGGCATTGACGTCCTCGCTCAACGCATCTTCCGCCTTCCGGTCACCCGGGCGACCTGCCGCAACATCACCGGCAACACCGCCACACTGAACCATCCGGAATTCGCGACGGCCATCGGCATCGCCCGCTACGGCGGTATGCGCCTGCGCAACCGGCCTCGCACCCGCTTCAGCATTCGGGACGTCCTGCCCTTCCTCCGTTAACACCTCGCCACCCCACTCCATGAACGATGCCTCGATCCGCTTCATCGCCGTCGGCCACGCGGGTGCCCAGATCCTGAGCGGTTTGCGCGCACGATCCGGAAGCCCCCTGGAATGCGCCCATGCAGACACCAGTCCGGAATCCCTGCGTACTTCCCCGATCGACCGCAAGATCACCTTGGGGCTGACCGTAAGCCACGGGTTGGGCGCGGGGGGCGATCCCGACATTGGCCGACTCAGCGCCGAGGCCGACCTGTCCTCCATCCGCGAATTCGCCCAAGGGGCCCGAATGGTTTTCGTCATCACCGGCCTGGGTGGCGGGACCGGTTCCGGAGCCGCACCGGTCATCGCGCGAGCGGCACGCGAATCCGGCGCGCTGGTCTTGGTGATCGCCACGACTCCCTTCGACTTCGAACGCCGCCGACTCCTGTACGCTCAGGAATCCCTCGAACGCCTGCGGGTTTCCGCAGACGCGGTCTTGGCCATCTCCAATCAGCGGGTCCGCCGGATGCACGACGACCGCACGCATCCTCACGAGTTGTACCAGTTCGCCAATGAGCTGCTGGCCCAGACACTCCAGGGACTGTGGCGACTGCTCAATGCTCCCGGCCTCATCCCGTTGGACTTCGCACACATCGAACGCCTGCTGCGAGGCCGTCATTCCGAGAGTGCCTTCGCCGCCGTCCAAGCCACCGGTGAAAACCGGGCCCATGCGGCCGCCGAGCAGCTGCTGACCCACCCGTTCCTCGACACCGGATCGGCCTTGGCATCGGCCAAGGAGGTGCTGATCAGCGTGGCCGGAGGCGACGACCTTCAAATTGGCGAAGTGGAGCGTTTGATCGAAGCGCTCCAAGGACGCTGTCCCACCGCCGAATTCATCGTCGGTGCCTCCATCGATCCCAACCTGACCGGACACCTCCATGTCACGGCCATCACCACCCGGCCCGCCGCCTCTGCTCCCAACCCCTTGGTGGGATCCGGCTTTGCACGGAACGATCCGACACCGGTCTCCAACAGGACCGACGCCGGAACCCCGCGCCCTGGGCACGCCCCCTTCAATGGTGAGGATTTCAATCGGGAACCGGAGTCCCGCGGCACCACCGACTCCCGGCTCATCCCGCCGCCGCCAGAACTGAACATGGAGCAACGGCAGCGCATCCTCAACGGACAGCGGAACAAACCCTCCCGCAGACGGCCCGACTCCCAGATGTTGATGAACTTCGACATCGCCCAGCGCGGCCGCTTCGACAATACTGAACGAAACCGCCACAAAGGGGTCGATCTGGATGTACCGACCTACTTGCGTCTGGGAATCGTCTTCAACTGATCGTTCCCCCTGCCCGTTGAAACCCGGCCACAACGGCCTATCCTCGGACCATGGCCACCGTTTCCCTCGAATCCCGTCGAGCCACGATCGAGGACCTTGGAGAGCTTGAAAGCCTCTGGGTGGAAGCCGGATTGCCCGCGATGGAACTGGGAAAATTCCTGACCGAATTCCATGTGGTGACCGATCCGGAAGGACGAATCCTTCATGCGATCGGGCTTCTGGTGGAGGGCGATCAGGCGCTCCTGCACAGCGAGGCCTTGTCCGCCAGCGGGCTCCTGAACGTGGACCCCGACGCCTGCCGAGCCGCTCTCTGGAAGCGGCTTCGGATCCTTTCGCGCAATCAGGGCATCTCCCGGATCTGGACCCGTGAGGACGCCGAGTATTGGCGCATCAGTGGATATCAATCGGTCCCGGAGTCCCAATTCCCCCCAGAGCTGCCGTCTTTTGTTCAACGTGAAGAGGGATGGTGGAGCTATCAAAGTCCAGACCCCTCTCAAAGCGATTTGCAGGTCAAACGGGAAATGGCCCTGTGGCAGACACAACGGGATCAGGAAAAACTGGCCTTCCAGCAGCGGGTGAAAGCGTTCCGGGCTGTTGCCGTCGGTCTCGTTGCGCTGGTCATCATCCTTTCTGTCGCATTCCTCTTGGCTGTGGCCAAGGTCCGCCCGGACGCTTTCCAGCGACTCTTCCGCTAACGCCTCGGTCCCGTGTAAATCAGGGGAAATCGGGGATCGGGGCAGGAAAACTGGAACACCCTCACGGTCCATTGGGACTGTGCGGTAGCGCACCGGCTGGAGGTGAATTTTCACCGTCCCGTAACCTTTTGGTTGCGTTTGATGGATTTCCGGCCTTTTTAGGTTTCAGGCACGGCGAGCCTGACCCAAGATTCGCCGTTCCCCACCCAAAGCGCCCATGAGGTTCCACGCCCATCACGGTCGGCCCAGCCATTCCGGCTTCACCCTGATCGAACTCCTCGTCGTCATCGCCATCATCGCCATCCTGGCAGGCATGCTCCTACCGGCCCTGGCTCGAGCCAAACAGAAGGGTCAGGGGATTTACTGCATGAACAACCACCGCCAACTCACCTTGGCGTGGAGGATGTATGCAGAGGACAATCAGGATTTCCTCGTCTACGCCAGCCACAACGCCCAGGCCAACGACCCAAACAACAATTACGCCTGGACCCGCACCGAGATGGATTTCTCGGCGGACCGGAAGAACTGGGACCCCACGGCCGACATCACCCTGCGCCCGCTCTGGAAATACAACCAGAGTGTCAGCGTCTACAAATGCCCCTCGGACCGTTCCTTCGTCACCGTCAACGGTGAGCGCAAGCCGCGGGTCCGTTCGATGTCGATGAACTTCTTCCTCGGAGGCTTTGCTGGAAAGACCACCGCCGAGAACCAGAATTACAGCCTCTTCCTGCGCTTCGGAGACATCGCCGGAGGCCGCGGTACTCCAGGCCCCTCCATGACTTGGGTATTCCTGGATCAACGTGAAGACACCATCAACTGGGGCAACTTCATGACCCGCATGACCGGCTACCAGCCCAAAAACGCGGCCTTGTACGGCTTCACCATGGACCTGCCGGGCTACTACCACAGCAAGGCCTGCGGTTTCTCCTTCGCCGACGGGCACTCCGAGATCAAACGCTGGTTGGATGGACGAACGATGCCGCCCTTGAAAGTCCAGATGGCCGCCGGCTCCGCCGATATTCCGACCCCTCGCAACCCGGACGTGGAATGGTTGCAAGAACGCTCCACCCGACCGGTCAACCAATAGCCCCCGACCAACAACTCCCGCTCCCGATCGAATTTCAACAAACCCAACCCATGAACAACCGATCCACCCTCCACCGATTGGGATCGCTGCTGTCGAGCCTGATACTCTTGGCTTCGACAGGGCGTTCCCTGCTCCACGCCGATTATGCCTCGACGGTCCAGGCCTTGGGACCCGTCGGCTACTGGCGCCTCGATGAAACAGCCCCTTCACCCGGCCTCAGACGGTTGGCCAACTTCGGTCAACTGGGCTCTGCAGTCGACGGCTACGCAGTGCTGACCGCCGCCACAGGTCTTCCGGGCCGGGTGGGCAGTTGTGTACGGTTGTACAATCCCACCAATTCCCTCGGATGGTGTGGATCCAAGGTGGACATCAACTACCATCCGACACTCAACAAGACGGGGCCCTTCAGCGTCGAATTCTGGGTCAAACCCAACACGCTGGGCGCGGATGCGACCGGGTTCTGTCCGCTCTCGTCGATGATGAACGACTTTGGCGCATCGAGCCGCAGCGGATACCTCTTCTACATCAACAATGCCGGCCGCGTGGAGTTCCGCCTCGGCAATGCCAGCGGTTATGTTGGCACGGTCAACAACGCCAGCTTGCCCCAATACAACGTCAAGGCAGGTGCTTGGAGTCATGTGGTGGGCATCTTTGACGGAAGCAGCACCCGACTGGTCATCAACGGCGTGAATGTGACCAACATCACACTGAGCGCCGCCAACATCGCTTCGTTGCGGCAGAACACCCAGATGCCCCTGCGCATCGGTGGCACCCCCTTCAACGGCACCCTCGGTGACACCCCTCTGCCTTCGGCCCTGGTCTACAGCGGCAACCGGGGATTTGACGGGTGGATCGACGAGGTGGCGTACTACCCCTACGCTCTCACGACGGCGCAGTGTGACACGCATTTCAAGGGCATCCTCGGCGGCGTTTCGGGCTATTCCGCGCTCGTCCTGGCCGATTCACCGGCCGGTTACTGGCCTTTCAACGAGCCGACCTATCCGTCTCCCGCTCCCGAAACACTTCCGATCGCAATCAATTCCGGGTCATCCGGGGCTGCCGCCGATGCCGTGGACCGTTGGGGAACCCTGGCGGGTCAACCGGGAGCACCCTTCGCCGGATTGGGAACCGCCAACAAGGCAGTGTTTCTGGACGGCACCAGCGGATCCATCGCCGCCGGAGCCGAAACGACCCTGAGCAATCTCACCGGCCAAGTCACCTTGATGGCCTGGATCAAGCCCACCGTCCGAGGCGGCATCCGCACCATCCTTTCGAAGGGTTGGGATGAAGACTACGCCGAAACTTTCCTCCGGATCACGCGCGGCTACGAGAACAGTGGGTACGGTGAGACCAACCGCTACGAGATCGGCACCTCCGATGGCACGAACTTCTATGACACCGCCGAGGCCACCATGCCCGAGACCGACGTGAACAACTGGGTGTTCCTGGCAGGCACCTACGACGGAACGGCTTGGAACCTCTACCGCAACGGCAAACTGCTGAAATCGACCCCGTCTCCGAACGGAGCCGCGGCCACCGTCAACGTCAGCCGATGGACCATCGGATCGCGTTATGGTCCCCCTTCGCCCACGCACGCCTTCAACGATGCGGCCAGCTACACCAACGAAGTCTGGCAGGCGGCCGGGAATTTCTTCGGGGGATCCATCGATGAACCCGCCATCTTCGACAAGGCGCTCAGCGCGAGCGAAATCGCCGGCATCTACGCCGCAGCCCAAGTGTCCCCGATCATCTACAAACCCATTTCCAGTCCGGGAGATTATCCCAGCATCCATTGGCCCGACCTCTACGACGGTGACACGGCCGTACTGAGCGTCCTCGCCGAGGGCGCCACACCGTTGACCTACCAGTGGTACAGCAACTCGGTCGCCCTGAACATCCAGGCACCCCAGCTGACCCTGCAGACCCTGAAGGTATCCAAACCGGTGTATTCGGTGGTGGTGTCCAACCCCTACGGTTCCTCCACGAGCTCAGTCACGCTCAACATCATCGTGGGTCCGCCGACGGTCCTCGAAGCTCCGATCTCCTTGCAGCGATTCTCCGGAACCCCGTTCCGGTTCTCGGTGACCACCGGAGGCAGTCTGCCCCAGACCTTCCAGTGGCAACTCAACGGCACGGACATCCCCGGAGCCACTGGCAACACCCTCACCGGAAATGCCTCGGCTTCCACGGCGGGAACCTACACGTGCCGGATATCCAACAGCGCCGGGAACGTGACCGCCACCGCACAACTCGATGTCTCACCGGCCCCTTCTGGATTCGCAGCGGCCGCCATCGCCACCAAACCCATCGCCTACTGGCGATTGGGCGAAACCTCGGGCTCAATCGCCTATGACAGCATGGGCCAATTGAACGGCACCTACTTCAACACCGCACTCAAACAACCGGGCTACTCCATGGTCGACACCAACACGGCCGCCTTGTTTGGCGGCACCAACAGTTATGTCGGGCTCATCAGCGGATTGCCGGGCAGCGGAATCAACTTCGAGGGAACCAACTCGAGCTTCAGCATCGAGCTGTGGGCCAAGGGCGGCGATGGACAACCCGATGAGTCCACGCTGATCGCCAAAGGCACCGGAGCCGAGGGAACCACCGGCAACGAGCAGTTCTCCATCGACATAGCATCGGGCAAATACCGCTTCTTCACACGTGGCAACAACAACACCCTTTACTCGGCCGATGCCACCGTCGGACCCAACGACAGTTGGCAGCACATCGTCGCGGTGTACGACCAGTCGGATCCCTCCTCGCCCGAACTCCGCATCTACATCAATGGCGAGCTCTCCGACAGCTCTCCGGGACGACCGCAGGGACTACGGGTGTCCTCCTCGCCCGTGAGCATCGGATCCAAGCGGCTGGGCAATTCCCCGGGATACGATGGGAGTTTCGACGGCATCATCGATGAGGTGGTGATCTACAACACCGTTCTGTCCGAAAACGACATCACCACCCACTTCGCGGCCGCCTACGGATCCACGCTGCCGCCCTCCTTCACCACCCAACCCAAGGCCGTGACGAATTACGTCGGCCTCTCGGCCACCTTCAGCGCCGCGGCCATCGGATCGTTGCCCTTGTCCTACCAATGGCAGAAAAACGGTGCGGACATCGCCGGCGCGACCAGCCCCTCCTTCACCACACCGACACTGACGAGTGGTTCAGCCGGGCTTTACCGCTGTCTGGTTTCCAACAATGTCGGAGCCACCAACAGCACCGCGGTGGCGCTGGTTGTTCTACCCACACCGACCACCACCGTCATCATCCCGGGCCTCGTCGTCCATCACACCTTCGACAACACGCTCATCGATGCGACGGGCCGGGGCAACAACGGGACCGCCATCAGTCGTGATCATACCCTCAGCAGCAACGTGGTGCCCGCCACCTACACCAACGGCAAATTGGGTCGAGCCTTGGCCTACTCGTCCGATTTCGGCACCCCTGCCGAAGCCGGTGTGACGACAGTCACCAATACCTCCTATGTCACTCTCGGTGTCCGGCCCGACCTCCAGTTCTCCAATTCGGTGAACTTCTCGGTCGCGTTCTGGGTCAAGCTGCCGGCCAACTTCATCGGCGGGGATCTGCCCTTCTTCACCACCACCTCAGGCTCATTGGGTGGACAGGGATGGGTCTTCGCCCCGGCCTATGGCTATGGAATCGGCAGTGGTGCCTCACCGACGGAAGCGCCACTGAACTACGGCAGTTGGGCTGTCTCGCTTTATGGAAGTTCGAGCGCCGGAGCCCGCATCTATGGAGAAGTGGGCAGCATCAACGACGGAGAGTGGCACCACTTGGTGTATGTCTTCGATCGAAAGACCCAAGTCGCAGTGTATCAGGATGGCATACTCGCCCGAGCCTACAAGATCTCGGGGACATCTACGGCCGCAGCCACTGACATCGACACGGGATTGCCGGCGACGATCGGCCAGGACCCCACCGGTCTATACCAAGAAACAGGCGCCGGAGAAATTGACGACCTCGGTGTTTGGCGTCGTGCACTGACCCCGCTGGAGGCGGCCAGCCTCTACACGGCCGGGCTCAACGGGCAGAGCTTCGAAGACGTGCCGCCCCTGGGCAACTCCCGGATCATCGTCAACACTTCCGGATCCAACGTTCAGCTCATCTGGGAACAAGGAACCCTGCAACAGGCGGATTCCTTGACCGGACCGTGGACCGATGTCGGAGCAACGGCCACCTCCCCGCTGACAGTGACCCCGACAGAGACGCGGTTCTACCGGATCAAACCGTAAAGCCGAGTCCTCGCTGATTCCAACGCAGACAGGCGACCCGGAAACGGGTCGCCTGTTTCGTTTCAGGTGTTGAAAAAAGGGAGTTCCGGGCCGGACACACCAAGGAGGCGAGGGTGGAGAACCCTGCTGAAACAAGTGCCCCCGACCCGGAACGGGCGGACGAGATGTTGGTTCTCCGTTGTCCGCCCTGCCGCCGGCAAGCCGGCGACTCAGTCGTTCTAGGCCTCCTGCTCAGCACCCGCAACGGTCAAATAGAATCCCGCAAAGAATTAACGCCGTCATCTTCATGACAGCATCGGAAAGATTCCGGCTCCGGAAACACACCCCTGCTCAAGACTGACGCCGGTGGATTGGAACAACCCCGTTCCACCGCTTTCATCCCGCGATGGAAACCCGGATGCATCTTCCATGAATTTCTCCCAGCGTTTTTGAAAGGACTGAGGGGCTTCTGGCGAATCGTTCTCTGTCGCCGGCTTCAGCTCAGGTGACAAACCGCCCCATGCTTGCTCAAATCCGATCCGCCTCCATTCACGGCATCGAAGCGTTTCCCGTGGAAGTCGAAGTCGACTCCGGCCCCGGCCCACAGCAAATCGTGCTCGTAGGCTTGCCCGATGCGGCGGTGCGGGAATCCCGGGACCGCGTCGGGACAGCCATCCTCCACAGCGGATTCCGTTTTCCGCCGGGACGGACCACCATCAATTTGGCTCCGGCAGATGTCCGGAAAGAGGGGCCGAGTTTTGATCTACCCATTGCCGTGGGAATCCTCGCCGCCAGCAAGCAACTCACCCCACGCGATCTCACCGCCTTCGCCATGGTGGGCGAATTGGCGCTGACCGGAGCCGTGCGGGCAGTCAAAGGCGCGCTGGCCTTGGCTCTCAGGGCCCGGGCCGAAGGCTGCCGAGGCATCTTGTTACCCGAGGAAAATGCCGCCGAGGCCGGCGTGGTCAACGGTTTGGAGGTCATCCCCATCCGAAGCCTTCAAGAGGCCGCTCAATTCCTCGCCGGAGAAATCATCATTCATCCTCGATGCATCGACACGGGAGCACTCTTTCAGCGGGGCGACGGCGAGTCCATGGACATGAATGAGGTACGTGGTCAGGAATCGGTCAAACGCGCCCTCGAGGTGGCCGCCGCCGGGGGGCATAATCTCTTGCTCATCGGTCCGCCCGGAACAGGAAAGTCCATGCTGGCCCGACGCTTGGCCACCATCTTGCCGCCGCTGACCCTGGCAGAGGCCCTCGAAGCCACCCAAATCCACAGCGTCGTGGGACAACTGGCCCCGGGCCAGGCGTTGATCACCCGCCGCCCCTTCCGATCCCCGCACCACACCGCCAGCGATGCAGGATTGCTCGGCGGCAACACCCATCCCACTCCGGGCGAGATCTCCCTGGCCCACCACGGAGTGCTCTTCCTCGACGAGTTGCCCGAATTCAAACGCACCGTCCTCGAAACACTCCGGCAACCCCTCGAAGAGGGAAAGGTCACCATCAGCCGTGCCGCGGGTACCGTGACATTTCCCGCCCAATTCATGCTGGTGGCGGCCATGAACCCCACGCCCGACGGCAAGATGCCGGCTGAATCTCGCTCCGGCCCCCGAGAGATCCAGTCCTACCTCGGACGCATCTCCGGCCCACTGCTCGACCGGATCGACCTGCATGTCGAGGTCCCGCCCGTTCGGTTCACCGACCTCGACCGGGCGCGACCCGGTGACTCCAGCCAGCAAATACGAAAACGCGTGGAGACGGCCCGGGCAATCCAGAGGCAACGACTGGCTGGCAAGGCCATCACCTGCAATGCCCGTTTAGGACCACGAGAAATCCAACAATTCATCCAACTCGACACCCACACCCAATCGCTCCTCAAGCATGCTCTCACCGATCTCAATCTCTCAGCCCGAGCTTATCACCGGGTGCTGAAGGTCGCTCGCACGATTGCTGATCTGGCAGGCAGTGAACCGGTCACACTCGAACACGTGTCCGAGGCCATCCAGTACCGCTCCCTCGATCGCCAGATCTGGGGCTGATTCGTCGTTGGGAGTTTTTTGGTACGGCTTCCCGTTTGAATCCGGGGTCGCTGACTGCTTTGATCCAGCTCCGAATCCATGAAGAGACTTCTCCTACCCATCGCATTGGCAGCAGCCGTGCTCTCCACCCAGGCCGGCAATCTGGCTGACCAACTGGCCATCCAGACCTGGACCCTACGCAACCTCAACTTTCAGCAGACCATCGAGTTTGCGGTGAAGCATGGCATCAAGGACTTGCAGGTCATCGGCAACCACATCGACCCCAATGCCTCGAAGGAAGAATGGGCCAAGAAGAAGGCCGCCCTCGATGCGGCTGGTTTGCGAGCCTACACCTTCGGGGTCGCCGGCACTTCGACCGACAAGGAGAAAAACCGCCGCCTCTTCGAGTTCGCCAAGTTCATGGGCATCCGGCTCATCATCGTCGAACCGGGTGACTTCCGCATTTGGGACAATCTCGAGGAATTGGCCAAGGAGTACGATGTCAAGGTCGCCGTCCACAACCACGGTCTCAAGAGCCTCTACGGCAACCCGGCCATCGTGAAGCAAGTCATCCAACATCGTGACTCGCGCATCGGCGTGTGCATGGATGTCGGCTGGGTCACCAGCGCCGGATTCGACGCGGCGAAGGTGTATCGGGAGTACAATGGTCGGGTGTTCGACCTCCACCTCAAGGACAAGCGCGTGGAGAAAACCCAGGGCGACGACGTGTCCTTCGACACCCATATCGGTGAGGGACAGGCCAACTACAAGGGCCTCTTCGCAGAACTGCACCAGAGCGGCTACACGGGCCGTCTTGCCATCGAGACCGACAGCGGCGATTTCGCCAAGAACCCCAACGATTTCGTCGCCAAGGCCAAGGCCTTCGTCGAAGCCCAAGGCAAGGCTCCACTCAAATAGCGCGTCCGCGCACACGCCCACTCCATCGACCCATCGGGACACGGGGTTTCCCGGCCGATTTTGAGGAGTGGCTGCGAAACCCATGTCCGACCAACCCACCGATCCCGGTCAGGATCCCGACACCCTGCTGATGCTGCGCGTCAAGCGGGGTGATCGGGACTCCTTCACCGAGTTGGTGGAGCGCTGGAAGCATCCGGTCATCGGCTTCATCTACCGGACACTTCCAGACCCGGATGAGGCCGAAGACCTGGCGCAAGCCACCTTCGTCCAACTGTGGAAAACCGCAGGCCGCTATCAACCAACGGCCCGGTTTTCCACCTTCCTCTTCACCATCGCGCGCAACCTCTGCCTCAACGAGATCCGGCGGCGCGTGCGACATCCCGCCGATTCCCTCGACGAACCGCGGCCGGATGATGAAGACCATCCCCTGAGGCAAATCGAGGACCGCAGGCAATCCTCCGCCGACGCCGAGGTCACACGGAATGAATTGTTCAACCTCGTCGAAGAGGCCTTGGTAGCATTGCCAGAAAAACAGCGCACCGCTCTGGTGCTCTGTCGCGACGGTGAGTTGAGCTATGAGGAGATCGCCTCGGTCCTCGGCACTTCTTTGCAGGCCACCAAGTCCCTGATCCATCGGGCACGGGAAACACTCAAGGGACGGCTCAAGCCCTACCTCGGATCCGGTGAATGGCAGGCCGATCCATCGACCACCAGTCCGCGTGGGGCCTCCTCGACCTCTCCAGAACGCTGAGCGAAACGATTCATTTGGACCGCTCCCACTCAGAACGGTTGGATCTCCTCTCCGCGATTTCTCCTGAAGCACCCACCTGGAGTTCTTCCCGCGTGACTTCGCTCCAGCCCTTGCGAAGCTCGACTCCAGCGTCTGACATGAAGAAATCGCGCCCGTCTCCCTCCAACGTCGTCTCCCGTTCCGGCCGCTTCTCGGATGGCCCCAGCCAGGAGGTCGCACAATTCTCCCAGTCGGTCTCCTTCGATTGGCGACTGTGGTCCCATGATCTGGTTGGCTCGATGGCTCATGCAACCATGTTGCAGAAGATCGGAGTGCTCTCCTCCAAGGAGTGCAAAGACATCATCGCCGGCCTCAAGGCCATCGGCATGGAGATCGAAGCGGGCAAATTCCAGTGGAAGGAGGAGCTGGAGGACGTCCACATGAACATCGAGGCCGAATTGACCGCGCGCGTGCCGGCTGCGGCCAAGCTGCACACGGCCCGTTCCCGGAATGATCAAGTCGCCCTCGACGTGCGCCTGTGGTTGCGTGACGAGATCGAAGCCCTCTTGGGCGAGCTGCGATCGCTCCAACGTTCCTTGGTCAAGTTGGGTGAACGCCATTCCGAGGTGATCATCCCCGGCTACACCCACCTTCAACGGGCCCAACCCGTCTTCTTTGCTCATCATTGCCTGGCGTACGTCGAGATGTTCGACCGCGACACCGGCCGCTTGGCCGATGCCTTCGGGCGCTTGAATGTTTGCCCTCTGGGAGCCGGAGCCATCGCCGGGAGCACTCTGCCTGTCGATCGGGAGTTCGTGGCCTCGCTGCTCGGTTTCACCGATGCCAAGGGCAGGCCCCGCATCACGCAAAACTCCATGGATGCCGTCTCCGACCGGGACTTCCTCATCGAGTTCAGCGCGGCCGCGGCCCTCATTGCCGTCCATCTCAGCCGTCTCTCAGAGGATTTGATTCTATGGGCCTCCTCGGAGTTCAGCTTCATCCGCATTGCTGATGCCTACACGACAGGCTCCTCGCTGATGCCCCAGAAGAAGAACCCCGACATCGCCGAGCTCACCCGCGGCAAATCAGGTCGGGTCATCGGCAACCTCGTCTCGCTGCTGGTGCTCCTGAAAGGCCTGCCGATGACCTACAACCGGGATCTCCAAGAAGACAAGGAACGACTCTTCGACACCTCTGACACCATCCGCTCCTGCGTGCGCCTCACCGCGGCGATGCTCGATCACACCACCGTCAATGCTCCGTCCTGCGCCGCTGCCGCCAAGGATCCGCTCCTATTGGCCACCGACTTGGCCGACTACCTGGTCAAGAAGGGGATGCCGTTCCGAAAAGCCCACCATGCGGTCGGCGCCGTGGTGGCCTTCGCCGAAAAGGCGAATCGTCGGATCGATCAGCTCACACTCGCCGAATACCAAGCCATCGAACCCCGCTTCTCGGAGGATGTGCTGGAGCTTTACGATCTGGAACGGGCGATGAAACGGCGCGAAATCCCCGGCGCTCCCGGAGTTCGTCAGGTCGCCCGCCAATTGGCCCGTTGGAAAAAGGAACTGGGCACCCTCAGTTGATCCGGAATCACCGCAACGGCACTCCGGCCCGTTGACGCTTGCCGGCGACGCGCACAGCCTACCTGATCATGTCTCATCGCTTTTGGAACGTCTGCGGAGGTCTGTTGCTTGCCTGCGTTGGTTGGGTGGGCTGCGACGAGCGGCCTTGGGTGAGCGGAAAGGCGGATCCCAAGGAAGAAAACAATTACCGCCAGGCCGAGGCCTACCAGCGGATGAATCAATACCCCAAGGCCGTTGAATACTACCAACGGGCCCTCGACGTGAACCCGCGCAACGCCGACGCCCACCTCGGTCTAGGCATCATTCATTCCGACTCCGCCAAGGTCCCGGAGTACGGTTTCGCCTATTACCATCTGCGGCGCTACATCAGCCTTTCCGGCAAGACCAATGACCTGATCGTCAACCAGCTCATCCGCGCCACAGGACTCCGTCTGGCGGAACTGCATGCCGACACCATCGGCAAGATCCAGACCCAAGGCCAGCTGGAGCAGATGCGACGGGAAAACGACGAACTGCGCAAGTCGGTGTTGTCCCTGAGCAACCAGCTGTACTCGGCCAACGCTCGTGTCACCGCTCCCGCATCGCTGATTGCAAATTCAACCAACTCAGCCATGGCCATGGCACCCCGCGGCTCAGGCTTGCCCGCCAAAGCTTCGGAACCCACACCCCGCACGGCGCCCCGCACCGCCGAACCCCGAAAAGCCTCCACACCAAAAACCTACACCCTGAAATCCGGTGACACGCTGGCCAAGATCGCCAAGGCGCAGGGCATCACCCTGCAGCAACTTCAAGCCGCCAACCCCGGTTTGGACACCCGCAAGCTGAAGACGGGCGCCGACATACGCATCCCCTGAAACTCAGCAGCCCGAGGATGACCACGGCTTCCCGGATCGCCCTGATTGCCGCAGGCCTTTTCTGGGTCTTGATGAATGGACTTCTGTGGCAAGCTGAGTGGGGAGAACGCTTCGCCTCGGGTTCTGATCTGTCGCCGACACTCATCTGGCAGAAGATGCTCGATTCGCCGGATTCCAGCGTCCTAAGCATTCGTCATCAGGGCAAGACCATCGGTTCGCTGGAGTGGCACCCTTCCATTCTTGAAGCCAGCCGCAGCCATTCGACCAACAACTCGGCAGCCACGATCGAAGGCATGGTCTCGGCGCCCACTGGACATCAGCTGAGGGTTTCTGCCCGATTCTTTGGCAGCGGCACTCCCATCGACCGGCTGATGGTTCTGGGAAATGTGGAATTCTCCCCTTCCAATCTTTGGGAGAAGATCAACCTCCGGGTCGATCAACGTCCCAAGAGCTGGGAGATCGAGACCGAAAGCGGATCCGATCGGATCCGTATGACCTACGAGGAGGGGCGCCGGCGCTTTGAGCAAACCTTTGAGACCCGCAACCGTGCTGCCCTGCAACTCATGCTGGCCCCTTACCTCACCGCCTTGCCTTCCGGCCTGATTCCCGAGAACGCCCTCGCTCATCCTGAAAACCTGACCCGGGCGGTCACTATCGAGGCGCGATCTGATTGGATGCAAATGGGGCGAAGCAGAATCCGGGTCTACCGTTTGACGGCCCGATTGCCCGGACAACTCGAGGTCACCGCCTTCATCAGTCGCGCCGGAGAGTTGCTGAAGATTCAACTGCCCGACCGCTTGCAACTGGTCAACGATGCCATCATTGGCCCCTAACCAAGGACTCCACCCATGATCGAACTGGAAGGCCTGACCAAAGACTTCGGATCCCTGCGAGCCGTCGACGGGATCAGCCTGACAATTCCACGCGGCGAATTCTTCGCCGTCCTCGGCCCCAATGCAGCCGGGAAAACCACCACCATCAAGATGATGGTCGGACTCATTCGCCCCACAAAAGGTCGGGCCCGGATCGCCGGATTCGACATCCAGGAAAACCCGTTGGAAGCCCGATCCCGCCTGAGCTACGTCCCGGACTTCCCCTTCCTCTACGAGAAACTGACACCCGCCGAGTTTTTGAGATTCACTGGCCGACTGTTCCAGTTGCCCGACGATGAAATCCGCAAGGGCTGCGACGAACTGGTGCCCCGATTCAATCTGGAAGACTGGCTGGACCAACCCATTGAATCCCTCAGCCATGGCACACGACAGCGAATCGCCATCGCCAGCGCCCTGCTGCACCGTCCGGAGGTCTTCATCATTGATGAACCCATGGTCGGCCTGGACCCCCACCATGCGAGGGTCGTCAAAGACATCCTCCGGGAGAGGGCGACACAAGGCATGACTGTCTTCCTCAGCACCCATCAAGTCAGCGTTGCTGAAGAAATGGCCGATCGCATTGGTGTCTTCCATCGAGGCCAGGTGATCGCCTGCGGCACTGCTGCTGAACTGCGAAGCCAATCCCAGACATCGGGATCCCTCGAGGCGGCTTTCCTTGCACTCACCCGCGAAGTCCAAACCTTGGAACTCCCCACAACTCCCTGACGGCGGCATCACTTGCTGCCGCGGAAACCCGACTCAACCGAAGCGACTGAACCGCCGTTATCGCCCCTTCGCCCCCCTCAACCGGGGGAGGTGGATTCGGAATCCCCAGCAGCGGCCGTTTCCGCGGCATCAATCGTCTTGGGAGCAGAGTTCAAAAGCTTTTCTGCAAATCGACTGAGCCGCAGGTTCTCCTGCTCCAACCGTTCCAATTCGGCGGTGATGAAAAACACGTCTCCCCGATCCATCTCCTTCTCCACCGATGCGAGAGCGCTGTTGAATCTCTTGTCTGCAACGCTGCCGGCGTTTTCCTTCAAGGCGGTGATGCGATTCCATGCAGCACTGCGTTGACCATGAGAAAGGGCGGTCCGGGCAAACGTCAGTGTTTCCTTGGTCTCGGTGTTGACGGCCTTGAGCATCTTGCCATAGACGTGACTGTTGACACCGGATTTCTCCTGATCGTCCTCCAGAGGTGTCTTGCTGGCCAATGTCTCCAACTTCTGGGTCAATGCTGAAAGATCCATCATGGGGAGACACGGGATGATCTCCAAATCCTTGAAACGGGAATCTCCTCGGACTTTGGTTGCGAAACCGGTGTCCATCTCCTTGTCGTCACGTATCCCGAGGAGACACAAACGGACCGGCAAGCCCCCATCGATCAACTTCCAGGCTTCATCGGTGGAGCTCGCCTCCACGACGTCCAAGTTGAGTCCGGAAATGCAGGACTGCAACCGGTTACGGTTCAGCACGTCCTCCTCGACAATCAACACCGTGTGCTTGGATTCCGAAGTTTCTTTCGCCTCGGATGGGGCCTCAATCCGGACGAATTCGGTGTGCGCACGGAGCGACGGCTCCAAATCCTCGATTTCGCCCGGACCCAGGTCCAAAACGATGCCCAATTGCCCGCCTTTGCCGAAAGTGGTCCGTGCTCGTGAATGGATCGCCGTCAACCAAGACTCCCATGGATTGGACGGTACCGATGCCTGCTGTCGCAAGGTGACCACCTCATCGGCTAGCGGCGCCAACTTGTCCACCTCGGATCGAAGCTTCTTGTTGGATGCTTCCAATTCGCGAATGCGGGAGGCGTATTCTGCGATGTTCTTGGCCTTTTGGGCCGCATCTCCGGAGACTGACCCCACCTGCTGAAACGCCGTGTCAACGGCCTGGTGAAGACCTCGCACCTGAAACCAGAGCAAACCGACTCCAAAGAATCCCAAGACCCCGCCACCAACACCTGCCAACAGTTTGATTTGTCCCAGTTCCTGAAAATAGCCGGACGAGGACTTTTCCAGGGATCGCTCCAAAACCCCCAATCGGGACTCCAACTCATTCCTGGAAACCTTCAATCGCGCATGAATCATGGAACGATCCTGTTCACCAATCTGCCGTTGAAAATTGGTGAAATCGGGGAGAAACCGCTTGCTGTAGAAAGTTTCCAACTGGTTGAAGGCCTCTTGATTGTCGCCTTTGAGGCCGGATTGGATCAATTGCCGCAAGCCGTCCGTCAACGAATCATGGACCCCGGTCAAACGCTTCGGCAGGTCCGCAGAATAGGAGTCGGGATCATCCGATAGAATCTTTCCCAAACCCACCAATTCCAATCGCATTTGCTCGGCACCTGAGCGGGCTCGACTGATCTTGTTGAACAAATCCATGGGCTTGGACCCCATGGCCAATTCCAAGATCAGCCCCAAGACAGAAATGCCGATGATGGCGACGAGCGAAGTGAACCAAGCTTGGTTCACTCGCGTATGGACCGAAATATCGGACATGTGAGGCGGAGCAGACTGTTTCCAGCGCTAGGCCGGTCTTTCTGCAGGTCTATCGGATCAGTTCCCCCACAACTTGAGGGATCACCCGCCCCGACAAACCAACGTGTCCACCTGAGTCCATCGCGAATCAGGCTCGGGATAGTCCCGATTGCAATGGAGACCGCGGCTTTCCGGCCGTTGCAAAGCGCTGGCCACGATGATCTCCGCCACGGTGGCCAAATTTCTCAACTCCAGCAAATCTGCCGTGACGATGAAATTCCAGTAATACTCACGAATCTCCTCCTGAAGGTTCGCCAATCGCTTCTGAGCTCGGCGAAGGCGTTTGGTGGTGCGAACGATCCCGACATAATCCCACATCAAACGTCGAATCTCATCCCAATTGTGGGACACGACCACCATCTCATCGGGATCGGTCGCCTGCCCCGTCCGCCAAGGCGGAATCGAACAGGCTGCATCAACGACCGGCAGCGACAAGACGCGCATGGCGGCCCGGTGGGATACCACCAAGGCTTCCAACAGAGAGTTGCTCGCCAGACGATTGGCCCCATGCAAACCGGTGCAAGCCACCTCCCCGACGGCCAGCAATCCCGGCAGGGCGGTCTGGCCGTCCAGATCGGTTGCAACCCCGCCACACTGATAATGCGCAGCCGGAACCACCGGGATCCAGTCTTGGGTCATGTCGATGCCGAACTCGAGGCACCTCGCATGAATGGTCGGGAAATGGCTGAGAATGAAATCGCGGGAACGGTGGGTGATGTCCAGATAGACACAGTCAGCACCGGTCCGCTTCATCTCGGAATCGATGGCTCGGGCCACGATGTCGCGTGGAGCCAGTTCCATGCGGGCATCGTACCGCTGCATGAACCGCTCACCGCCCGGAGTGCGCAGGATACCCCCTTCACCACGAACCGCCTCTGAGATGAGGAACGACTTGGCCTGAGGATGAAACAGGCAGGTGGGGTGGAACTGGATGAACTCCATGTTCAGGATCGGCACACCCGCCCGATAGGACATCGCCACCCCGTCGCCGGTCGCGATGTCCGGGTTGGTGGTATACAAGTACACCTTGCCGCATCCCCCGGTCGCCAGAAGCACCGTGGGAGACTCAAAGACATCCACCCGTCCTTCCGGGTTGTTCAACACATAAACCCCGACACAGCGATTCGGGCCGGGCATCCCCAGCTTGGCCGTGGTGATGAGGTCGATGGCCAGATGGTTCTCAAAAACGGAGATCGCGGGATTTTCTGCCACCGCCGCCAAAAGAGCCCTCTCAATCTCGCGACCGGTGGCATCGGCCGCGTGGAGGATACGCCGTTTGGAATGCCCCCCTTCCTTGGTCAAATCCAACTCACGGCGACCCCCACCCCCAGGGATATCCCGCTCGCTGAATTGGGCCCCGATGCGCATCAACTCCGCGATGCGTTCGGGACCTTCCTCCACGATGGTGCGGACCGCGGCCTCGCGACACAGGCCAGCCCCAGCCTCAAGGGTGTCTTGGACGTGCAACTCAAAACTGTCCTCGCGGCTGGTGACTGACGCGATGCCCCCTTGCGCCCAATTCGTGTTGGAGTCGGCGCGGTTTTTCTTGGTGATGATGGCCACCCTTCCACGGGAGGCCACCTTGAGGGCATAGGTCAGTCCGGCAACACCGCTCCCCAGGACGATGAAGTCGAACGAATGGGTCTGTGCAGATGACATCAGACCTAGGAACCACTCGAGCCGTGGTACTCGATCCGAACGATCTTGGTATCCGAGTTGTTACCCCAATCTTTTCCGTACTCGATCAGGTACAAGCAACCATCGGCACCCAACTCCAGGTCCATGGGACGCTTGAAGGTGCTCGAGGGCATGAAACGTTCCATCATCCATTTGCCGTCGGCTGTCTTGGCGATGTTGTCGTTGGCATCCAGTTTTACTGCGATGATCCAATTTCGGGACCACTCATAGATGAACAAGGTGTGATCCAACTCCTTGGGCAAGCGGTGCGGGGATTTGTTCTTGGGATCATGGTAATACACCGGTCCGGCCATGGCGGTCCGGCCGCCCGATCCTACGGCAGGGAATCGCGTCGAAGGTGATGCCGGATAATAGATGAAGGCAGGCTGCGCCGGGGGCAATTCTTGAATGCCTGTATTGTTGGGAGAGGTGTTCTTGGGGTGCTCCGGATCAAAAACCACTCCGGTGGGATCCCAAGCATCCGGTTTGGCGGGCAGCGCGGGCAAATTGTCGGTTTGACCTTTCTTCTTCAATTCATCGATTTGCTTGCGGACTTGATCGTAGGCTTGCCGGGCTTCGTTGGCGCGCTGGCGATCGACAAAATTCACCTTGGTGTAGGGACGGTTGTCGCCAACAAACATCGGCCAACCAAAGAATCCGGGCTTGCGGGCCTGATTCACCTCATCGAAACCAGCAGAGCCTCGCTTGGCATCCGCATGCCCGGAATCGGGACCCACTTCTCCCCAGTAGAGGTAGCCCGTCTTGCGATCCACGGAGACGCGGAACGGATTGCGGTTGCCCATGACGTAGACCTCAGGCCGTGTGCCTGCGGTGCCGGGCTTGAAGAGGTTGCCTGCGGGAATGTCGTACCCCCCTTGAGGGCGCGGCTTGATGCGAAGCACCTTGCCGACGAGGGAATTGGCGTTGGCGGCAGAGCGCTGGCCGTCCCAAGGATAACGTCCCGGACGCTCGTCGTGTGGAGAAAAGCCGTCGGAATCGAAGGGGTTGGTGTTGTCACCAATCGACATGTACAGGTTGCCTGCTGAATCGAAGGTCAAAGATCCCCCCACATGGCAGCATTGCTCGCGCTGGGTTTCGACATCGATGATGGGTGTCTCCGAACCCAGGTCGAGTTGATCGCCCTTCACCGTGAAGCGGGAAACCCGAATGATGCCGACCTTGCCCTGGGAGTTGGTCGTGGTCTCAGGCAGAGACCGGTTCACGTAAATCCAATGATTCTGCAAGAATCCCGGATCCAAAGTGATTCCAAGGGCACCGTCCTCCAAGCCTGTGAAGGTCGGCAGCTTGGCGGCGACGACGGTCGTCTTTGTCTCCGGCTTCCAGACCTTGACGATACCCGCGCGCTCCACCCAAAACACCCGCCCATCTGCCGCGACCGTCAACTCCATCGGGTCCACAATGGTGTCTTTACGGGCTCCATCCACCAAGGCGTCCTCATCGAGGACCACCTTCTTGAAGGAGGATTCTGCAGGGAGCCAGGAGTTGGCAGGATTGGCGGATGCGGGTGCTTGTGCCAGAACCTGCCCCACCAGGGCCAATGCCATTGCGGCGCATAAACCGAAGGTGCTCATGGGCCAAATCCGACCGGATTCAGATCCAACAATCAAACCTGATTTGGAAATGATCCCAACAAAGTTCACGACGAGGCGATGATTCGGATAAAGAGTCCGGTGAATCCTCTGCTGGCAAGGCGTCGATCGCCCTCCAGAAGCCGAACCCCATGGACGAGTCATCCATCACGGGCTGCCGAGAATCTCTTGCTCCAACGGGCGCAAACGCTCGGTGGTCACTTGGACCAGAACCCGAATCCGCGGGTCCACATCGCCTCGTTTGGCCAGATTCCCCGGGTTGCTTCGCTCACGAAGGTAAGGCTCCAAGACTTCCATAAGTCGGCCCACCTGATCGAAACGGAACCGCAATTCTGGATCCAGTCCGGCAGAATCCCGACGCGACAAATATCGGGCACCCAAGCCAGAAAGGTGCCTCAGTTGCGTCATCTTCCGCTCAAGCACCGGCAATTGGGCTGCAAATGGCCATTGCTCGAGGGTCTCGGACAATCGGAGAAGCCGCCGACCCACCGGGGAATTGGTCGAGCGAGCCACCTCCACATTCTCTTGAAGGATCGATCGGAGGAATCGATCGATCGTCTCCGTGGAGATGACCCGTGATGCATTCTGCACATAGAACGCTGTGGCCTGCACCGCCCACCACTTCTCCACCTCCAAGAGGCTCTGGAACTCTGCCTGGTAGGTCTTCAAAAATGCCGTCTGCCAATTCAATGTTTGATTGAAGGACAAAACGAGAGATCCCAAAGAAACGCCCCCTCGACCCAACAACCGGAGATGATGAACCAGCAGCGCTGAAGACCCCTGAAACAATTGGAATTGGTTCGTGTTGCTCGTCAGGGAATCGGGGGGAAACGCCATCACATCGAATCCCATCGGCGATCGTCCCGACGTCTTGGCCGCAATGGCCACCAAGGGGTCCATGGATCGACTGGGGTCCTTGAACTCTCGATTCATCTGAGGCACCAACTCCCGACTCGACTCACCGATCAGCAGCGTCGTGATTCCCTCAGACAACCACAGGGGGATGGGATTCAGCTGGTTGGGGTTTCCCCGGTTGGCCATCTCCAGGAGGAGGACCTCGACGGTCGTCCGGACCAGAAGAGTCCAGTGGATCCGCTCCTGGAACTCCAAAGTGTACCGCCAACCATCGGCATATTGGGTCGCAAAGATCTTGGCTGGAGGCAGCCTCGAAATCTCCGGGAGGATTCGAACAACAATGGAACCATTGAAATGGTCCTCGATCCTCAGGATACGCAACAACTCTCCCTTGATCCGCTCACAGGAAACAGACAGCAGAGCAGGCGTCAGGCTCGCAACACCCTGAGAATCCATGGGCCTCAGGGGAGTCAACGATACGGTGCGCTGAGGGCCACCTGGAACCAGAATGGCATTCCGCGATGGCTCTTCCTTGATCGAGGACTCACCCACAACCAGGAACTGGCCGGAACGACTTCGAGTCGGAACGCTGGAGGGGCGACGATTCAGGGATTCGACCTGTGCGTGCAAACCTCCGCAGAAATAAAACAAAATCCAAGCCCAACGGAAAAGTTTGAAAACGTTCCGCATAGAAAGCTGGATCAAGGGGCCGGAATCACGAAGCCGATGACTTGGGAGTTGCGGACGGTTTGGATCCGCCCGAAGAGCCAGAATCGCTGGCCGCGGACGATTTGTAGCCCGTGCTGCGATAATCCGTGATGTAAAATCCAGAACCTTTGAAAAGAAGGCCCGCGCCGCCCCCGACTCCTCGCTTCACCTTCCCTTTGCCCCACTTCTTTCCGGGACAAACCTCTTTGGGGCACTGGGTCAGCGGCTCATCGCTCATCCGTTGAGAAACGTCGAACTCCGCTTGGCATTTCAAACAAACGTATTCGTAGGTTGGCATAACTGATCGTGGTTCCAGGAGTTACCGGGATTGTTGGGAAAGTCAAAACTCAGTTTTTAGGCCGATCCATCTGTTCTCTGTCCATCGTACGGATGGCACCTTGGAAACAGGTGGAAAATCCACTATTGTATAGATCGCGATTCAAGACGCACAAAAACAAAAAAAAGCCGGACTCCAGAGGAGTCCGGCTTGGAAAGGTTCGGCGGCTACCTACTCTCGCGCAAGCTATACATGCACTACCATCGGCAATGCGGTGTTTGACGGCCGAGTTCGGGATGGGATCGGGTCGGGCCACCGCTTTATGGCCACCGTAAAATGTTTTAGAGAACAAGATTCTCTGAAAACTGCATATGTAGGAGCATGAATCGTCGAAACGAGTGTGCTTTCTTTTTTGAAAAGAGAAGCAATCAAGCCTCACGACTGATTAGTACTGGTCCGCTAAACCCCTCACGGAGCTTGCACGCCCAGCCTATCAACCAGGTAGTCTGCCTGGTGTCTTTAGGGACTTACGTCCGGGAAACCATATCTTGGGATGGGCTTGGCACTTAGATGCTTTCAGCGCTTATCCCTTCCGCACGTGGCTACGCAGCGATGCCGTTGACACGACAACTGCCACACCAGAAGTGCGTCATTCCCGGTCCTCTCGTACTAAGGAATGAACCCCTCAAGTTTCCTCCGCCCACAGTGGATAAGGACCGAACTGTCTCACGACGTTCTGAACCCAGCTCGCGTACCGCTTTAACCGGCGAACAGCCGGACCCTTGGGACCTTCTCCAGCCCCAGGATGCGATGAGCCGACATCGAGGTGCCAAACCGGGACGTCGATGTGAACTCTTGGTCCCGATCAGCCTGTTATCCCTAGCGTACCTTTTGTCCGTTGAGCGATGGCAATTCCACATTCAACCATCGGATCATTTGGGCCTGCTTTCGCATCTGCTTGACTTGTTGGTCTCGCAGTTAACCGGGCTTCTACCCATACGCTCGACGCATGGTTGCCAACCATGCTGAGCCCAGCTTCGCGCTCCTCCGTTACCATTTGGGAGGAAGCCGCCCCAGCCAAACTGACCCGCACGCACTGTCCCTCGCCCGGCTAACGGGATCGAGGTTAGACTCCTAATTGACAAAGAGTGGTGTTTCACATTTCGACTCCAGCACAACCGAAACCGTGCCTTCAAAGTCTCCCACCTACGCTAAGCATCATCAATCAGAAGCCAATACGAGCTTACAGTAAAGGTGCATAGGGTCTTTCCGTCCTACTGCGGGCAGGCGGCATCTTCACCGCCATTACAGTTTCGCCGAGAACCTCTCCGAGACAGTCGTTCAGTCGTTACAAGATTCGTGCAGGTCGGAACTTACCCGACAAGGAATTTCGCTACCTTAGGACCGTTATAGTTACGGCCGACATTCACGGGGACTTAGGTTCGGAGCTTCGCCTTGCGGCTAACAACTTGCCTTGATCTTTCCGCATTGGTCACTTGTCACACCCTATACGTTGTCTTAACGACGTGGCAGAGTGCTGTGTTTTTGTTAAACAGTCGCTAAACGCAATTTACTGTGGCTCGCCGAAGCGAGCACCCCTTTTCCCGAAGTTACGGGGCTAATGTGCCGAGTTCCTTAGAGAGGTCTCTCTCGCGCGCCTTGGTGCATTTACACCCACCCACCTGTGTCGGTTTGCGGTACGGGCAATGTGGTAAAGGGCCGACAGCTTTTCTAGACAAGTTGTCCGGTGACTTGCTTCGGGTTGCCCCTAAGCTAGGTCTTTCAATGACCTTGCCACGTTTCTCCTTGCGTCACTGTCGGTTTGAACCACATCGGTGCTGGAATGTTGACCAGCTGTGCATCGATTACGTCTTACGACCTCATCTTAGCTCCCGACTGACCCTGGGAGGACGAACCTGGCCCAGGAAACCTTGGGTTTACGGCGACCAGAATTCTCATCTGGTTTATCGCTACTCGTGTCTGCATTCTCACTGAACGGCGCTCCACGTCCCCTTTCGGTTCTGCTTCGCTGCACCGTTCACGCTCTCCTACCACAACAGAGTGGCGAACCACTCTGCTATCCGCGGCTTCGGTACGTTATTTATCGCCAATCATTTTCGGCGCAAAATCACTCGATGAGTCAGCTATTACGCACTGTTTAAATGGTGGCTGCCTCTAAGCCAACATCCTCACTGTCTAAGTAACTTCACATCCTTTCCACTTAACAACGTTTAGGCACCTTAGCCGGCGGGCTGGACTGTTGCCCTTTCGACGATGGAGCTTATCCCCCACCGTCTGACTGCCGAGGTATTGGATCCCGTGGAATTCGGAGTTTGATTGGTTTTGGCATCCTGGTGTGGACCCTAAGCCATCCAGTGCTCTACCTCCACGGTTTACTTACTCGACGCTCGCCCTCAAGCGATTTCGGAGAGAACCAGCTATCACGGGGTTTGATTAGTCTTTCGCTCCTACTCTCAAGTCATCTCAGGATTTTTCAACATCCACGAGTTCGGTCCTCCACACAGTGTTACCTGGGTTTCAACCTGCTCAAGAGTAGATCACCTCCGCTTCGGGTCTATTACCAGCGACTTAACGCACATTTCGTACTCGCTTTCGCTTCGCATCCACCTCAGAAAGGCTGACGCTGGCCACTGATAATAACTCGCAGACTCATTATGCAAAAGGCAGGCCGTCACACCTTGCGGTGCTCCGACACATTGTAGGCAGAGGGTTGCAGGATCTATTTCACTCCCCTAGCAGGGGTTCTTTTCGCCTTTCCCTCGCGGTACTAGTTCACTATCGGTTTCCAAGTAGTATTTAGCCTTATCCAGTGGTCTGGACAGATTCACGCGAAGTTTCACGTGCATCGCGTTACTTGGGAATTCCCTAGGGGTTTGTCCACTTCGCTGACCCGGCTTTCACGGTCTATGGCCAGCCTTTCAAGACTGTTCAGCTCGCTTTCATCCTCCCACATCGGGCTCCCACAACCCCAAAGAAACAAGTTTCTCTGGTTTAGGCTCTTCCGCTTTCGCTCGCCACTACTGACGGAATCACGTCGTTTTCTTTTCCTGAGGTTACTGAGATGTTTCACTTCACCTCGTTTCGCTCTGACGGACTATGAATTCATCCGGCAGTTCCCGTAAACGGGAGGGTTGCCCCATTCGGAGATCCATGGGTTAACGCCTGTTTGCGGCTAACCATGGCTTATCGCAGCTTACCACGTCCTTCATCGCCTCTTGGAACCAAGGCATTCACCTTCTGCCCTTACTAGCTTGATCACAAATTACTAATCGGAGATTTTCGTTACTGAGTGCCTTACAGCACCGTTCACAAAATCTTTCCGGTGTCTCGACGATTCACTGTTTTACCCTTACATATGCAGTTTTCAAAGAACTCCAGGATTGTAGACCCACTGAAGGATCCACATCCCAAAATCGTATGTTTGCTTTGGTGGGCCTGACTGGACTCGAACCAGTGACCCTGCGCTTATCAAGCGCATGCTCTAACCAACTGAGCTACAGGCCCATTGTTGTTTTTACCGACGATGATTTAAGACCCATACAACGATTCGATTTCCACTGAATCGTTGACTGAGTCTTGTAACCTTCACCGCGGAAAATTGGGTCACTGCTGATGGTGGAGCTGGGGAGGATCGAACTCCCGACCTTTAGCTTGCAAAGCTACCGCTCTACCAACTGAGCTACAGCCCCTTTTATCAGGCGTCCGTGTCTTCTCAACATCAGGATCTACCCTTTTAATTGGCCACAGCTGCTCTCAGGCAGAACCAAAGCAAATTGTTAAAGAACCATTCAAAACTGAAATGCACGATGAGGAGAGTCAGCTTTTTCAAGCTGTCGACCTAGATGGTTCTAGCAAAACTAGTCATCTGGTTTTCTCCTTAGAAAGGAGGTGATCCAGCCGCAGGTTCCCCTACGGCTACCTTGTTACGACTTCATCCCAATCACCATCCATACCTTAGGCGCATGCTTCCTTGCGGTTGGCTCTGCGATTTTGGGTACAGACGGCTTTCATGATGTGACGGGCGGTGTGTACAAGGCCTGGGAACGTATTCACGGCGCCGTAGCTGATGCGCCATTACTAGCGATTCCGGCTTCATGCTGTCGAGTTGCAGACAACAATCTGAACTGGGCCCGATTTTTAGGATTTGCTCCCCGTCGCCGGTTCGCGCCCCTCTGTATCGGGCATTGTAGTACGTGTGCAGCCCTAGCCGTAAGGGCCATACTGACTTGACGTCATCCCCACCTTCCTCCCCGGTGAAGCGAGGCAGTCCGTCCAGAGTGCTCCATCCTTTCGAATGGGTGGCAACAGGACGTAGGGGTTGCGCTCGTTGCGGGACTTAACCCAACATCTCACGACACGAGCTGACGACAGCCATGCAGCACCTGTGCAAACTGGTATTGCTACCTCGTCACCCTTTCAGGCTTCTACTATTTGCATGTCAAGGCTAGGTAAGGTTCTTCGCGTTGCATCGAATTAAGCCACATACTCCACCGCTTGTGCAGGCCCCCGTCAATTTCTTTGAGTTTTAATCTTGCGACCGTACTTCCCAGGCGGCGCACTTATCGTGTTAACTACGCCACGAGCGGGGTCGAATCCGCTCACAGCAAGTGCGCACCGTTTACAGCCAAGACTACCGGGGTATCTAATCCCGTTTGCTCCCTTGGCTTTCGTGCCTCAGTGTCAGGAATTGTCCAGAGATTCGCCTTCGCCACTGGTGTTCCTCTCGATATCTACGCATTTCACTGCTACACCGAGAATTCCAATCTCCCCTCCAATCCTCTAGTCAGATAGTCTTCAAGGCATTTTCCGAGTTGAGCTCGGAGCTTTCACCTCAAACTTAACCAACCACCTACGCACCCTTTACGCCCAGTGAATCCGAACAACGCTCGGGACCTCTGTATTACCGCGGCTGCTGGCACAGAGTTAGCCGTCCCTTCCTCTTCGGCTACTATCAAGTTGCGCCGTATTAGGACGCAACACTTGTTCGCCAATGACAGGGGTTTACGAACCGAAGCCCTTCATCCCCCACGCGGCGTCGCTCCATCAGGGTTTCCCCCATTGTGAAAAATTCTCGACTGCTGCCACCCGTAGGTGTCTGGACCGTGTCTCAGTTCCAGTGTGGCTGGTCGTCCTCTCAGACCAGCTACCCGTCTTAGCCTTGGTGGGCTTTTACCCCGCCAACTAGCTGATAGGCCGCGGGCTCATCGCGAAACCACAGGCCTTGCGACCCATGTTTGAATTCCCTGAGATGCCTCAGGAAAATCACATGCGGTATTAGCTCGCCTTTCAGCGAGTTATCCCACACTTCGCGGCAGATTACCCACGTGTTAAGCACCCTTACGCCACTGCTGACACAGAATATTGCTACCCTGTATCAACCGTTCAACTTGCATGTCTTATCCACGCCGCCAGCGTTCGTTCTGAGCCAGAATCAAACTCTCCGTTTAAATATAACGTTGTAACCCTTGTTTCTTCTCAGCCTGTTTGACCAGGCCGGTTTACTCCAAGAGCATTTTTGTGGCAGCCGATTGCTCAGCTGCCGGGCTCTTC
>JACCDP011015380.1_pt1 | contig 41286 bp, 31 predicted proteins | sample 7445841 | NCBI WGS metagenome assembly JACCDP01 (sample SAMN15323441, study PRJNA562643) | freshwater metagenome | isolation source: river surface water | place: USA:Blue River Watershed | collected 2017-08-17 | reverse complement strand
CACGGCCTCTTCGAGGCCGATGGTGGCGGCCAGCGTGGGCGAAATGACGAGTGGACGTTCGGGAATCAGAGACGACTGCATGACGGACCTGCCTGCTCAAGGGAGCGGCAATCCTAACACAGGCATCCCGCCGCACGCTCTCGCCTGGCTTCGATCCGCTGCCAGACCTTCTCGTGGAAGAAGTAGGCCACGGTATTGATGGTGGGTTCGACCAGCGCGAGGATGCCGCCGACCAGCCAGCTGCCGGTCAAGGCCCAGGCGACGGTGAAGGCCACGGTGAAGTGAACGATGGCGAAACTGAGCGTCTTGTTCATGGTCTGCTGCCCTCCTGCTGATGACGCAGTCAGGATAGGCAGGCAGTGGCAGAAATAAAATCTATTAATTTCTATGTTTCTGATACGCCAATTGAATCAAATGCAAACTCTTCTCATTTGCAGCCTGGCGCATCACGGGCGTGCAATCAACTCCAGCGCCAAGGGCAACCAGCCATCGGGCAGTGCGCTGACCGCCACCGCATCGAGCACTTGCAGTCGCGGAGCCAGCTCGGGCTCCGTGGCGGCCAGCTGCGTCACGACGGCCTGGGCACGGGCGTTGGCCAGGGCCGCCAGGTCGGCTTCGGTGACCGGCTCAACAGGCAGCAGGGCACGGCGCAGAGCCTCGTTGTAGGCCAGCTCATCCAGCATGGCAGGCGCATTGTCGGCCGCCGCTCGTGTGTAGCTCGCCTGCAGCGCAGCCAGCGATTCCTCCACCGTCGCCTCTCCCTGCAGACGCAGATCGGCCTCGCGATGAAAGGCCTCCAGCACGCTGCGCCGCGTCGGTGCGGGCACCACGGCAGCAGCGGCAGCCTGCGCCAGCACTTCATCCACACGGCGATCGAGGAACTGTTGCTGCAGTTGTGGCGTGTCCAGTACCGCATCATGCACGCCAGCCAGTTCCAGGAACAGCTGCGGCCGCTCGCGCAGGGCGCTGGACAGGGTGAGCAGCTTCTCCTGCTCCGGCGGGGCGAGGTCGGCACGTCCTGGCCGGAAAGCGAGTGTGCCGATATCGGTATCCTCCGCTCCCCCCACGAGGGAGGACAGGAAGCGGAATGGCGCCGTCACGATATTGCGGATGATATTGCCCAGAGCAGTTCGGATAACGCTGCCGTAGTTGAATTCAGGGTGCCCCAGATCCCCGGTGACCGGCACCTCGAGATCGATCACGCCATTGCGATCCTTGAGCAGGGCCACAGCGAGACCCAGCGGCAGATCCATGGCCTCGGGATGCGGCACTTCGTCGCCCAGCACCAGGTCGCGCAGGCGCAGGGCATTGTCGCCCTGCAGCTGATTGGCGGTGATGGTGTAGGAGAGGTCGACATCCATGGCACCATCGTCAATCCGCCGGCCGGCAAACTTGATGACATAGGGCGACAAGGAAGGCACGTCGAGGTTGCGGAATTGCAGGTCCAGCTCGGTCAGATGCTGAAAGGCCAGCGGGCGCAAGCGGCCCTCGATGCTGGCCAGGCCGAACTCATCCACCTGCCCCTCCAGGCGCACGCGAGCCGGCTTTGGCTGCAAACTCGGCATCCTTCTGGGCTTTGTGCCCCTCCAGGCGCACGCGAGCCGGCTCGCTGGAACGGGTGGACATGGCGGAGATCTCACCGTTGAGGCCTGTCATCAGCACGGCAAAGGGCAATGGCAGCGAGACATCGGAGAAGTCCGCGCTCGCCTGTTCGATGCGGATACGCGCGATCTCCAGTGCCGGCAGTGGCGCGCTGCCGGCGCCAGCCACGGCCGCGCCTGCATTGTCGACCGGCTCTGCCACAGCACTCGGGGCCGGCAGCAGTGCCCCCAGATTGGTGCTGCCGTCGGCCGCGATCTCGATGCGGGCATAGGGTTCGAGCAGCTGCAGATCCGTGATGCTGACACTGGTCTGCTGTGCCACTTCCAGACTCACCCCTTGCAGGGCCAGCTCGCCAAGACGGAACACCTCTTCGTCCTGAAGCGCATCGTCGATGCGCAGATCACGCAGGCCCACGCTGCCCTGATAGAAGACATTGCCCGGCGAGCTGCGCAGATTGCCGGCCAGCGCGAACCGCCCCTGCTCCAGACGAATGGCCGCGAGGGGCTCCAGATAGGCCTGCAGCACGGGCAGGGCCAGATCGTCCACGCGCACTTCCAGGGAAGTGTCCAGCGCCGGCAGCACGCTCAACTCGCCACTCGCTCGCAGGGTGCCGCCCGTGCTCAGACCGAGCGTGGTTTCCAGATCGACGCTGGCGCCCGGCGTGCTGTCCAGATTGCGCAGCCGCGCGTCGAAGTCGACGGTCAGCGCGACATCAGTGGCCGGGACGCGATCACGCACGTGGACATGCCAGTCGGCCAGCTGCAAGTCCTGCAGCCGCAATGACCAGGGCGCCGGACTCGCAGGCGCGGCTGCGGCCGATGTCGCCTGCGCGGCGCCGTATTCCGGCAGCAACTGCAGGAAATTCACCTGCCCATCCTCGAAGCGTTCCGGGTGCAGCTCCACGCCGGCCACGCGCAGGGACTGCAGGCCGAGCTCGCGCGCCCTCAAGTCGAAGTCACCTCCGCTGAGGGACAATTCAGGCAGGCGGGCCAGCAGGGCATTGCTGGCGCGCTCACGCACGTCAAGTTCGCTCAGCTGCAGCTGCAGGCCCGAGGCGGTGAGGGCCACCCCACCGTCATCGGCGAGCGCGAAGTCATAGCTCAGGCGCGATTCCAGCCAGCCACCCGACAGACGCACGGGCAGCTGCTCGCGAAGATAATCATAGACCAGCGCCGGATAGGGGCCGCGCAGCTCGATCTCGCCGCACGAGTGCAGCGGCGCCAGACTCAAGCTGCCGCGCCAGTCCAGCCGCGAGCCATTGCCCATGGTCAGACTCAGGGACTGCCCTGCAGAAGCATCGGGCAAGGTGGTGAGGTTCTCGATCTGGATGTCCAGGGCATCGACCAGGCCGATATAGGACACGGCGGGCACGTTGTCCGTCAGCCCGATGCTGGCCTGCTGCAGCCGCAGGTCGGCGATGGTCAAAGGAAACAGACCCGCCTCGGCCTGGGTCGCCTGCACTGCTGGCGCCTCGACCGGGGCCGCCGTCCCAGCCCAGCGCTGCGCCAGACGCTGCAGATTGGTGTCCGCGGAGCTGTAGCGGCGCAAGGAAAGATGCAGAGCGTCCAGGTGCACTTCCCGCAGACTCAGGGCCTTGCGACGCAGGCTGTCCGCCTGCAGATTGATGAAGCCCTGTCCAAGGGACACCACGCGCCAGCCATCGGCGTCGATCAGGTCGAGCCCCTCGATGCGCAACTGCAGGGAGAAAGGGTTGAAGTCGATGTCAGCCACACTGAAGCGGGCTTCGAGCCGGCTCTGCAGCAGAGCGGCGATCTGGCGTTCCGCCAGCCAGGGCAGCAGCAGAAAACCTGCCGCGGCGTAGAGCCCGAGCATGACAGCCCCCCAGCGCGCGATGCGCAGGGCATGCGAGTCAGTCTCTCGGCCTGTGCCGACATGGTCATGCAGGGCTCCTTACTCCCGTCGTTGTGCACGGGACGCAGGACGGAGTATGCCGGCAGTGCGATGCACTATCAAAGGGCATGGCGAGGTTTGATCAGTTTTTGCCCACTGGCATCCCCAATGAAGAGGGGGTCAGAGTCACTTGCCATCAGCAAGTGTCCCTGACCCCCTTGGTTCAAGACCGTGTGCTTAGTGCTCAGCGGCGCCGGTGCTCACCGGACCGTGCAGAGACACGGCAGTCAGTGTGGAACCGGTCTGCAGCACGATGTACTGCTCGCCCTTGTGCACGTAAGTCATCATGCCGTAACGGCTGTTGGCGGACACGGGCACCTTGCCGACCTGCTCGCCCGTCGCCTTGTTCACAGCGAACAGCGCCGGTGTGCCATCGCTGGACTGCGAGGCATAGATCAGCAGGTTCTTGGTGACCGTCATCGGCGCGTGGGCGCCTGTCCCGGTGTTGCCCACATCAATGCCGGCCAGAGCCGGGTTGTTCTTGATGCGATCCGGTGTCTCGCCCACAGGGATCATCCACAGGTGCTCGCCGGTGTTCAGGTCGATGGCCGTGATGCGGCTGTAGGGCGGCTTGAACAGGGGCAGACCCTGCGGACCACGGGGGCCACCGGCGCCTGTGCCCACGGCGTACTGAGCCACGGTGCGGCCAGTGGTGGTGGTGCCGTTGTCAGTCATGTAGCGCAGGTCGGCTTCTTCGCCCGGGACGATCTGGCGAGTGGTGCAGCCACTCAGGGACGTCACGTAGAGAATGCCGGTTTCGGGGTCGCCAGCAGCCGGGCCGCTGATGTTCACGCCACCCACGTCACCCGGACACCACAGGGCGCCACGCTTGCCGAGCGCGTTGTCACGATGCAGCGGCGGGGTGAAGAGCGGGCCGATTTCCCACTCGGACAGGATCTCGATGGCCTGCTGACGCAGTTCCGGCGTGAAGTCGATCAGATCGTCCTCGGTCAGACCCTGCAGATCGTAGGGAGCCGGCTTGGTCGGGAAAGGCTGCGTGGCAGAGAGCTGTTCGCCCGGAATCTGGGACTGCGGCACGGGACGCTCTTCGATCGGCCACAGCGGCTCGCCTGTCTCACGGTTGAAGACATAAGTGAAAGCCTGCTTGGTGACCTGCGCCACTGCAGGAATGCGCTGGCCATTCTGCGTCACATCCAGCAGCACAGGGGCTGTGGGGGTGTCATAGTTCCAGATGTCATGGTGCACCATCTGGAAGTGCCACTTGCGTTCGCCTGTCTTGACGTCCAGGGCGATCAGGCTGGTGCCGAAGAGGTTGTCACCAGGACGGAAGCCACCGTAGAAGTCGATGGTCGCGCCGTTGGTCGGGATGTAGACCAGACCCAGTTCCGGGTCGGCGGACATGGGCGCCCAGGAAGAGATGTCGCCGGTGTACTGCCAGGCGTCATTTTCCCAGGTCTCGTGGCCGAATTCGCCCGGCTGGGGAATCACGTTGAATTTCCACAGGAAATCACCAGTCTTGGCATCGTAGGCCAGGATGTCACCGGGCACGTTCTCGATGCGGGACTGGTTGTAGCCCTGCTCGGCGGAGTTGCCGACCACGACCACATCGTTCACCACGATGGGCGGTGAGGAAGTGGTGATGTAGCCGATTTCCTTGGGGATGCCGTAGTACGGATCGTACTCGTGACCCAGGTCGGCCAGCATGTCGACGATGCCGTGCTCAGGGAAACCTTCCACAGGTACCTGCTCGCCAAAGCCTTCCAGCAGTGCACCGGTGTCGGCATCCAGCGCCACCAGGAAGAAAGCCGGGGTGCTGATGTAGATCACGCCTTTGCCGTCGACTTCCGCATAGGCCACGCCCTTGCCGTAGTCGGCACGCATGGAGTACTCGAACCGGAAGGTGTTGGGCTCGCGATAGGACCAGATGGTTTCGCCGGTTTCCGGGTCGATGGCGACCACATGGCGACGAGGACCGGCCACGGTGTAAAGCTTGCCATTGATGTAGCTGGGCGTGGCGCGGCCGCTGGAAGCGTCGAAGCTTGCCCCATCCCAGACCCAGGCTTCCTTCAGTTCACCGAAGTTCTCGGCAGTAATGTTGGTGGCGGGTGAATAGCGGGTGTGGTCGGCATTGCCGCCCAGATGACGCCACTCGACTGTATCTTGGGCGGTGGCCGCTGCGGAGGCGGTCAGCGCCAGGCCGAATGGCAAGGCCCGCAGCAAGGCTCCCGTCAGCGATCGCCAGCCCTTGGCTGCCGGCGTGAAACGCGATTTTGACATTATCATTTCCTCGTTGAGTAAAAATTCCAGCGATGCAAAAAACACGAAGTGACTCGGTGACACGAAAAAAGAGCCGGCAGAATACCCCAGCCCCCCCGTCAAGTCCACGCAAGTCCGGCGCGCTGCAAGCCACGATTGTCGCGCCTTGCGACACCCAGAGACAGCGCCTTGCCTGCCTCTCAAGACCGGCCGTCCAGCCGCTCTGATTCGCGGCATCCGCAGCATTTCTGCCATCCCATGCCGATGTTGCAAACCGTTGCATATGGTCAAGAATTGACACACTCGAGGGGTGTCTGGCGACATCCAAAAAGACAGGGCCGGAGCACTTGCGTGCTCCGGCCCTGTCGAGAAGGCGCCCTGCTTTCAGAGCGCCGCATTCATGGCTGACGAATCAATGAGCTTCTGCAGTGGCCACCGGGCCGTGCAGATTCAGTGCTGTCAGGGTGCTGCCGGTCTGCAGAATGATGTACTGCTCGCCTTCATGCACATAGCTCATCATGCCGTAACGACTTGCCGCGGACACGGGGATACGGGCCAGTTCGGCACCGGTACGCTTGTCGATGGCAAACAGGTGCGGCGTGCCGTCGCTCACATCGCCGGCGTAGACCAGCATGGACGGGGTCACCAGCATCGGAGCCTGGGCGCCGGTACCGGTATTGCCGATATCCACTCCGGCCAGAGCCGGGTTGTTCTTGATGCGGTCCGGCGTTTCACCGATCGGGATCATCCACAGGTGTTCGCCTGTGTTCAGATCGATCGCTGTGATGCGGCTGTAAGGCGGCTTCATCAGCGGCAGACCGGTGGGATGACGCGGTGCACCGCCGCCAGCGCCATTGGCGTACTGGGCCGGGGTGACCCCGGTGGTGGTGGTGCCGTTGTCAGTCATGTAACGCAGATCGGCTTCATCGCCCGGCACCAGGGTGTGTGCACTGCACGCGCTCTGGGAAGTCAGGTAGATGATGCCGGTTTCCGGGTCGGCAGCGGCCGGACCAGTGATGTTGGAGCCACCACCGTCACCCGGGCACCAGTAGGAGCCACGCTTGCCCAGCGGATTGTCGCGGTGCAGCGGCGGGTTGTAGAGCGGACCGATTTCCCAGTCTGCCAGGGCCGCGATGGCCTGCTCGCGCAGTTCCGGGGTGAAGTCGATCAGATCGTCCACGGAGATGCCGGCCAGGTCATACGGGGCCGGTTTGGTCGGGAACGGCTGAGTCGGCGACAGCTTCTCGCCCGGTACCAGCGACTGCGGCACGGGGCGCTCCTCGATCGGCCACAGCGGCTCGCCGGTCTCGCGGTTGAACGCGAACAGCAGCGTCTGCTTGGTGGCCTGAGCGACCGCCTTGATGGTGCGACCGTTCTGCTGCACATCCATCAGGATGGGCGCAGTCGGGATGTCGTAGTTCCAGACATCGTGATGCACCAGCTGGAAGTGCCAGCGGCGCTCACCCGTCTGCACGTCCAGTGCCAGCAGGCTGGTGCCGAACAGGGTGTCACCCGGGCGGAAGCCGCCGTAGTAATCCACTGTGGGCGGGTTGGTGGCGATGTAGACCAGACCCAGTTCCGGATCGGCGGACAGCGGTGCCCAGGGAGACACGTCGCCGGTGTACTGCCAGGCATCGTTTTCCCAGGTGTCGTGGCCGAATTCGCCCGGCTGGGGGATCACGTTGAACTTCCACTTGAAGACACCGGTCTTGGCGTCGAAGGCCAGGATGTCACCGGGGATGTTCTCGATGCGGGACTGGTTGTAGCCCTGCTCCGCGGAGTTGCCCACCACGACCACGCCGTTCACGACGATGGGTGGCGAGGAGGAAGTCACGTAACCCACTTCTTTCGGGATACCGTAGTAAGGGTCGTACTCATGACCCAGGTGGGCCAGCAGGTCGACCACGCCAGTCTGGGCAAAGCCTTCGATGGGCACCGGCTCGCCGAAACCTTCCAGCGGGGCGCCTGTGTCAGCGTCCAGCGCGGTCAGGAAGAACGCGGGGCTGATGATGTAGACCACACCCTTGCCATCGACTTCCGCATAGGCCACGCCCTTGCCGTAGTCCTGACGCATGGAGTATTCCCAGCGGAAGGTGTTGGGCTCGCGGTAGGACCACAGGGTTTCGCCGGTTGCCGGGTCCATGGCCACGACATGGCGACGCGGACCGGCCACGGTGAACAGCTTGCCATCGACATAGCTCGGCGTGGAGCGCCCGCTGGCGGCGTCAAAGCTGGCACCATCCCAGACCCAGGCTTCCTTGAGTTCGCCGAAGTTCTGCGGGGTGATGTTGTTGGCGGGGGTGTAGCGTGTGTGATGAACGTCCCCACCAAGGTGGGTCCACTCAACGGTGTCCTGGGCTCCGGCGGGAGAGGCGGCGGCAACCAGCAAGCCCAGCGGCAGCGCCCTCGTCAGAGTCCGACTCAGTGAATGCCAGCGACTGCTCGCTGACTGTCGGGGGGATCCCGACCCAACTATCGTTGTTGTCATTGTTATTCCTCGATGAGCAAAACGAACACTCAGACCAGATGGAGTTTTTTTGTTGTTGTCCCAGACCAGGTGTACGCACGCACATCGGGTCCGATGACCCCTTCAGCAGGACGAAAGGTACTCGCCCATGCAGAAATGAGGCGGTGAGAATACCTCAGCCGTCCCGGGCAAGTCCATGGCGATTCTGTGGCTGCTCGACGGCACGCGTCCAGCGCTGCGGCAGAAAAAGCCGAGGCCCGGCCGACGTGAGTCGACCGGGCCTCGGTGGGCGCGCCCTGGCGCGGGGACAGCCTGCGGATCAGTGCGCCTCGGCGGTGGCGACCGGACCATGCAGGTTCATCGCCGTCAGCGTGGAGCCGGTCTGCAGGATGATGTACTGCTCGCCTTCATGCACATAGCTCATCATGCCGTAGCGGCTGGTGGCCGGCACCTGCACGCGGGCCAGTTCGCGACCTGTCTGCTTGTCGATGGCGAACAGATGCGGCGTGCCATCACTGACTTCACCGGCGTACACCAGCATGGACGGCGTGACCATCATCGGCGCCATGGCGCCGGTGCCGGTGTTGCCGATGTCGATGCCTGCCACCGCGGGGTTGTTCTTGATGCGGTCGGGCGTCTCGCCTACGGGGATGTACCACAGGATCTCGCCGGTGTTCAGGTCGATCGCGGTGATGCGACTGTAGGGCGGCTTCCACAAGGGCAGGCCGCTCGGATGACGCGGCGCACCAGCGCCCGGACCATTGGCATAACGGGCCGGAGTCACCCCGGTGGTGGTGGTGCCGTTGTCTGTCATGTAACGCAGATCGGCCTCTTCGCCGGGCAGCAACTGAACGGCGCTGCAAGCGGCCTGGGAGGTCACGAAGATGATGCCGGTCTCAGGGTCGCCGGCTGCAGGGCCGGTGATGTTGGAACCGCCGCCCCCACCTGGACACCAGAAGGCGCCACGCTTGCCCAGATCATTGTCTCTGTGCAGCGGCGGGTTGTAGAGCGGCCCGATCTGCCAGTCGGCAAGCGCCGCGATGGCCTGCTCGCGCAGTTCCGGCGTCCAGTCGATCAGATCATCCACGGTCAGACCGTTCAAATCATAGGCGGGCGGACGGGTCGGGAAGGGCTGCGTGGGCGAGGCTGCCTCTCCTGGCACCAGCGACGGCGGTACCGGACGCTCCTCGATCGGCCACAGCGGCTCACCTGTCTCGCGGTTGAACGCGAACAGCAGGGTCTGCTTGGTGGCCTGCGCCACGGCAGGGATGCGCTGACCGTTATGGGTCACGTCCAGCAGTACCGGTGCGGTGGGCACGTCGTAGTTCCAGATGTCGTGGTGCACCAGCTGGAAGTGCCAGCGACGCTCGCCCGTCTGCACGTCGAGTGCAATCAGGCTGGTGCCGAAGAGGTTGTCACCCGGCGAGAAACCACCGTAGTAATCCACCGTGGGCGGGTTGGTGGGAACATAGACCAAGCCCAGCTCCGGATCGGCAGACAGCGGCGCCCAGGGAGACACGTCGCCCGTGTACTGCCAGGCGTCGTTTTCCCAGGTCTCATGGCCGAACTCACCCGGGCGGGGAATCACGTTGAACTTCCACTTGAAGTCACCGGTCTTGGCGTCGAAGGCCAGGATGTCACCGGGGATGTTCTCGATGCGGGACTGGTTGTAGCCCTGCTCCGCGGAGTTGCCCACCACGACCACGCCGTTCACGACAATGGGTGGCGAGGAAGAAGTCACGTAACCCACTTCTTTCGGGATGCCATAGAACGGGTCGTATTCGTGCCCCATGTGGGCCAGCAGGTCGACCACCCCGGTCTGGGCAAAGCCCTCGATGGGCACGGGCTCGCCGAAGCCTTCCAGCGGGGCACCGGTATCAGCGTCCAGCGCGGTCAGGAAGAACGCCGGGCTGATGATGTAGACCACGCCCTTGCCATCGACTTCCGCATAGGCCACGCCCTTGCCGTAGTCCTTGCGCATGGAGTATTCCCAGCGGAAGGTGTTCGGTTCGCGGTAGGACCACAGGGTTTCGCCGGTTGCCGGGTCCATGGCCACGACATGGCGACGCGGACCGGCCACGGTGAACAGCTTGCCATCTACGTAGCTCGGCGTGGAGCGCCCGCTGGCGGCGTCGAAACTGGCGCCGTCCCAGACCCAGGCTTCCTTGAGTTCGCCGAAGTTCTCGGGCGTGATGTTGGTGGCAGGGGTGTAACGGGTGTGATGGGCATCGCCACCCAGATGGGTCCACTCGACGGTGTCCTGTGCCAGCGCGGGCGCACCGGCAGTCAGCACCAGACCGAGCGGCAGTGCGCGAGTGAGCGCCTGACTCAGCGAACGCCAGCGGCTGCCCGCCGACTGTCGGGAAAGCCCCGACCCTTCGTGCTCTTTTATCATTGTTATTACCTCATGGAGCGGGTTGAGTAGATTGCAGCCCAGACTGAAAGACCAGCAGGAGTAGTCGCGCCTGAGAGTAGCGCAAGCCGCCCGTGTGCGTCCAGCCACAGGGGCGGCGGTCCCGCTCAGTGCGCCTCGGCCGTGGCGACGGGGCCGTGCAGGCTCATGGCGGTCAGACGCGGCCCAGTCTGCAGCACGATGTACTGCTCGCCCTGATGCACATAGCTCATCATTCCGTAGGCACTAGATTCCGGCACGGCCACCCGGGCCAGCTCGCGACCGCTGGCCTTGTCGATGGCAAACAGATGCGGCGTGCCGTCGCTGATCTCCGAGGCGTACACCAGCATGGACGGCGTGACCAGCATGGGCGCGTGGGCGCCCGTGCCCGTGTTGCCGACATCGATGCCCGCCAGTGCCGGGTTGTTCTTGATGCGATCGGGGGTCTCGCCCACGGGGATGTACCACAGGTGCTCGCCGGTGTTCAGGTCGATCGCGGTGATGCGGCTGTAGGGCGGCTTCCACAAGGGCAGGCCGGTGGGATGCCGCGGCGAGCCGGCGCCCGGGCCGTTGGCATAGCGGGCCGGAGTCACCCCGGTGGTGGTCGTGCCGTTGTCCGTCATGTAGCGTAGATCGGCTTCCTCGCCGGGCAGCAGCTGATTGGCGCTGCAGCCCATGCGCGAGGTGACGAAGACCACGCCGGTGTCAGGGTCGGCCGCGGCCGGGCCGGTGATGTTGCTGCCACCGCTCGGGCACCAGTAGGCGCCGCGCTTGCCCAGCGGATTGTCGCGGTGCAGAGGTGGGTTGTAGAGCGGCCCGATCTGCCAGTCGGCCAGCGCCGCGATGGCCTGCTCGCGCAGCTGCGGCGTCCAGTCGATCAGCATGTCCTCGGACAGCCCGCCCGGCTCGTAGGGCAGCGGCTTGGTCGGGAATGGCTGGGTTGGCGAGAGCTTCTCGCCGGGCACCAGCGACGGCGGCACCGGGCGCTCCTCGATCGGCCACAGCGGCTCGCCGGTCTCGCGGTTGAAGGCGAACAGCATGGCCTGCTTGGTGGCCTGGGCGAGCGCCTTCACGGTCCTGCCCTCGTGCTGCACGTCGATGAGCACCGGCGCGGTCGGGATGTCATAGTTCCACACGTCATGGTGCACCAGCTGGAAGTGCCAGCGACGCTCGCCCGTCTGCACGTCGAGCGCGATGACACTGGTGCCGAAGAGGTTGTCCCCCGGCGAGAAACCGCCGTAGTAATCCACCGTGGGCGGATTGGTCACGGCGTAGACCAGACCCAGCTCCGGGTCGGCGGAAAGAGGAGCCCAGGGCGACACGTCCCCGGTGTACTGCCAGGCATCGTTCTCCCAGGTCTCATGGCCGAATTCGCCCGGGCGGGGAATCACGTTGAACTTCCACTTGAAGTCACCCGTCTTGGCATCGAAAGCCAGGATGTCGCCGGGGATGTTCTCGATGCGGGACTGGTTGTAGCCCTGCTCCGCGGAGTTGCCCACCACGACCACGCCGTTCACGACAATGGGCGGCGAGGACGAGGTGACATAGCCGACCTCTTTGGGAATGCCGTAGTAAGGGTCGAATTCGTGCCCCAGATGCGCCAGCAGATCGACCACGCCGGTCTGCGCAAAGCCCTCGATGGGCACGGGCGCTCCGAAGCCCTGCAGAGGCGCGCCGGTATCGGCGTCCAGCGCCGTCAGGAAGAAGGCCGGACTGATGATGTAGACCACACCCTTGCCATCGACTTCCGCATAGGCCACCCCCTTGCCGTAGTCGGCTCGCATGGAATATTCCCAGCGGAAGGTGTTGGGCTCGCGGTAGGACCAGAGGGTCTCGCCGGTGGCCGGGTCCATGGCCACCACATGACGACGCGGGCCGGCCACGGTGAACAGCTTGCCGTCGACATAGCTCGGCGTGGAGCGACCGCTGCCGGCATCGAAACTGGCGCCATCCCAGACCCAGGCGGCCTTCAGCTCAGCGAAGTTCTCTGGCGTGACATTGGTGGCAGGCGTGGATCGGGTGTGATGGGCATTGCCGCCCAGATGCGTCCATTCGACGGTGTCCTGCGCGACGGACAGCGTGGCGACACTCAGCAGCAAGGCTGCCTGCATGACGCGTGTCAGCGCGCCGAGAGGCGCACGATGCTTGCGGAGTGATTCATTCCAGACAGGGGCTGTACCTGCTTGCTCTGTTGTCATTGTTGTTGTCCTCGATGAGCAGATGCTGACCGGATGGTCAGCCAGCGCAGAGTAGCGCCGGGCATCCGCCGTGTCCACGTCGAGTGCGTGCAGGCCGAGGATTTGAACGCTCAGTCAGCGCCGGAAAGCTGCTGGATGCGACAAGTCGCCGCGCCGCCCAGTATCGTCACCAGCTCGGCGAGACTGGACTGCATCCGCTCGCCGAACTGCCATGGCGCCTTGACGACCAGCATCCCCGAACCATGCATCCCGAACTCCTCCCCTTGTGGAGCGACGCACAACTCCAGCTGCAGCATGTCCGGCAGGTTCTCGCGCGCCAGCGCGGCGCACAACCAGTGGCTGTGATCCCGTTGGCGTGCCAGCAGCGGGTACCACAGCGCCAGAATACCGACCGGCCACCGACGCTGCAGCTTGACGAGTGTCGTCTGTACCCGCTGGTAATCCTTCTTGTCTTCATAGGAAGGGTCGATCAAGGCCAAGCCCCGTCGGGGCTCCGGCGGCGTGAGGGCCAGCAGCCCCTCGAAAGCGTCGCGCAGATGCAGACTGATGCGCCGATCCTGACCCAGCGCTTCCTGCAGGGAGATCTGCTCAGCCGGGTGCAGTTCCAGAACATGCAGTCTGTCGTGCTCCCGCAGTTCACCCTGGATCAGGCGCGGAGAGCCAGGGTAGAAGCGCAGGCGTGTGTCCGCATTGCAGGCGCGAACCCGCTCGACATAGTGTTGCAGCAGTGGATCGACGAGACGTGCATTGCACAGCGGCACGATGCCGGACTCGTGCTCGCGATTGGTCTGCGCCTGTGCATTGAAGAGATCGTAGCGGCCGGCACCGGCGTGAGAATCGATGCAGGTGAAGGGTTTTTCCTTGCTGCGCAGCTTGTCCAGCAGACCCAGCAGCACAAGATGCTTGAGCACGTCGGCGTGGTTGCCGGCGTGAAAGCCGTGACGATAACTGAGCATGCGGGTCTCCCGTGTCGGGAGCCCGCGGCTTCGCGGACTCCCGACAGCTGGTCAGGCGGGACGGACAGCGGGCAGGCCGTGCTTGTTGGCGAAGTTCGGGTTGGGCGACACGAGCGAGCCGATCACCATGCCCACTGCACTCAACGCCAAACCGACGAGCTGCGGCTCGAAGGGCACATCCGGAATGAAGATCTCCAGGAACAGCCAGCTGCCAAGCCCCATGATCATTGAAAGCGTGGCCCCCAGGTTGCTGGCGCGAGTCCAGAACAGACCGGCGGCCAGCGGCACGAATACGCCCGCGAGCGTGATGCGGTAGGCATTCTCCACCATGGCGTGAATATCGGAACTCGACAGCACGGCATTGGCGACCACCAGCAGGGTGAAGACAAGGACGGTGTAGCGGGTGTAGCGCAGCAGCTGTTCATCCGTCATGTCAGGCTTGAAGTTCTTCAGCACGTTCTCGGTGAAGGTCACGGATGGTGCCAGCAGAGTGCCGGAGGCGGTACTCATGATCACCGAGAGCAGGGCACCGAAGAAGACCGCCTGCAGCCAGAAGGGCATGTGGATGGTCACGAAGGTCGGCAGCACCAGCTGGGAATCCTCCTCCATCAGCCGTGCGGTCAGCTCCGGGTCCACCAGACTGGCACTGTAGGCCAGGTAGAGCGGAACCGCGGCGAAGAAGAAGTAGGCCAGTCCGCCCGCCGTGGTGGCCCAGACGGCGACAGTTTCGTTCTTGGAAGTGTTGACGCGCTGAAACACATCCTGCTGCGGAATCGACCCCAGCGCCATGGTGAACAGGGCGGCCATCCAGCTCAGCATGTCGACCAGATCGAGCGTTGGCAGCCAGTTGAACTTGCCTTCGGCGGCCGCCCGACTCAACACGGTGGACATGCCGCCGGCCATCTCGCTGGCGTTGCCGGTGACGAGCAGCAGCCCGATGACGATGACGATCATCTGCACGCAGGTGGTGACCGCGACCGACCACATGCCGCCGAACAGCGTGTAGGCCAGCACGACTGCCGCACCGATGATCATGCCCTGGGTCATGGTGACCGTGCCGTCGGAGAGTACATTGAACACCAGACCCAGCGCGGTGACCTGCGCCGACACCCAGCCCAGGTAGGACAGAACGATGCAGGTGGAGAGCACTAGTTCGGTCTTCTTGTTGTAGCGCAGGTGGAAGAAGTCACCGAGGGTCATCAGTTTCAGTCGATACAGCGGCAAGGCGAACACCAGGCCGAACAGCACCAGACAGGTGGCGGCGCCCAGCGGGTCCGAGATCAAGCCACGAAAGCCTTCCTCGAGGAAGGTGGCGGAAATGCCGAGTACCGTCTCGGCGCCGAACCACGTGGCGAACACCATGGCCATGACCATGAACATGGGCAGGCTGCGGCCGGCGGTAATGTAGTCACTGGCAGAGTGGACCTTGCGGGAGGCGACGAGTCCGATGGCAATCGAGATGACGAGATAGACGACAACAAGTGCTAGCAGCATGATGGTTCCCAGTCAGTGGTGGACAGTGCGGTCGCATGATAGGAAAACTCGCCGCAAAAATCACCGCGAAGTTTAATTGCATGGGCTGCGATGCCCCGGAACACTTTCTGTGCTAGTGTAGCCGCCAGTCAAATCAAGCCGATACAGAGACTTACGTGGTCATCAACTTATACCGCAAGATCAAGCGCAGCATCCAGGAAGATGGCTTGATCGTCAGCAGCTCCGGCTTTCTGGTTCGTTCCATGGTGGGCAAGATCGACTTCGACCGTCCCCTGCGCATCCTGGAGATCGGCAGCGGCAAAGGCCCGTTCACGCGCGAGATCATTCACCGGATGTCTAAAGATTCGCAACTGGATGTGTGCGAGATCAAGACTGAATACAACCTCTGGATCGAGGAGCTGATCGCCGACAACCCCGACAAGCACGTCACGCTCTTCAACGGCTGCGTCACCCAGTTGCTGGACAAGCCGGGATACTACGATGTCATCGTCTCCTCCCTGCCGCTGAAGAATTTCGAGCGCATGAACGATCAGAACGCCTTCCTCAACAGAGTCATCGAAGGCTTCCGCTTCGCCCTGAAGGAGGGCGGCATTTACCTGCAGTATCAGTACTTTCTCAGCAACAAGGCCGACATCGAACGCATCTTCGGCAAGCAGATGGATGACGTGGACTTCGTGCCATTGAACATCCTGCCGGCCTTTGTCTACAGCATGACCAAGTGATCCGCTCATCGTGAACCAGGACCTCCCCCGCAGCGCGTCGCAACACGCGTTCTTCATCAGCTGTTCCAAGGGCATCGAGTCCCTGCTGGAGACAGAACTGCGCGGTTTCGGCATCGACGCCATCAAGCCCGGCGTGGCCGGTCTCCACTGCACGGCGAGTCTGGAGGCGGCCTATCGCATCCTGATGTTCTCGCGCCTGTGCAACCGGGTGATCCTGCTGCTCGCCGAAGGGCCCGTGCAGAGCGCCGACGACCTGTATGCCGCCACCCGCGTGGTGGACTGGCGCGACCACCTGCGTCCCGGCCATTCGCTCGCCATCAGCGCGGCCGGCGGTACACAACAGCTGATCCACACCCAGTTCATTGCCCAGAAGGTCAAGGATGCCATTGTCGACCAGTTCCGCGAGCATGGGCTCCCACGCCCGGATGTCAATCGCGAGGACCCGGACCTGCTGATCCATGCGGTGATCAAGAAGGACCGCCTGAGCCTGGGCATCGATCTGGCCGGCACCAGTCTGCACCGCCGCAATTACCGCACGGAGCAGGGCGAGGCCCCGCTGAAGGAAACGCTCGCGGCTGCCCTGCTCACACGCGCCCGCTGGCCACGGCCTGAGGTGCCTGACGCCGTGCTGTGCGATCCGATGTGCGGCTCGGGAACCCTGCTGATCGAGGGCCTGCTGATGGCGCTGGACGTCGCTCCTGGCCTGCTGCGCGGGGACGCGCTCACGCCCTGGCCACATCATCGCCCGGCTGCCATGGCGCAATTGCTGGACGAAGCTCGTGACCGCAAGGCGCGCGGGGCAGCCTGGCAGGGCAAGGCCTGGGGCAGCGACAGTGACGAGCGCGCGATCGCCATCGCCCGGCGCAACGCCCGACGAGCGGGGGTCGAGACCCTGCTGGAACTGCAGACCTGCCCGGTCCAGACAGTGCACCTGCCCTCGCCGCCGACGCTGGTGATCTGCAACCCGCCCTATGCCGAGCGCCTGGGAGAACAGACCGAAGTCGAACTGCTGTATCAGGACCTGGGGGCCTTTCTGCGCCGCGAGGCCCTGGGGGCCGACGCTGCCATATTCACGGCGCGGCCGGAGTGGGGAAAGCTGCTGGGCATTCACAGTCACAAGCAGTACGCACTGTTCAACGGCGCGCTGCCGGCGAAGCTGCTGCTCCTGCGCGTCGACGCCGGCAGCATCTACCAGAAGCACAGCGCAACGACCTCCACCGAGGTGCCGGCGCAGACCCGGCCACAGCACTCCGAACCGTCGGCACCGCCGCTGGACGCCGGTGCGCAGATGCTGGCCAATCGCCTGCGCAAGAATCTCAAGACCCTTGGCCGCTGGGCACAGCAGCAGGGACACCAATGCTATCGCCTCTACGATGCAGACATGCCCGAGTACGCCTTCGCCATCGACTGTTACGGCACGCATGTCCACATGCAGGAATACAAGGCGCCGACCAGTGTCAGCGAGGAAGACTCTGCCCTGCGGCGCCGGCAGGCCTGGCTGGCGCTGTGCCAGGTGATGCAGCAGGAACTGGGAATTGCTCCGGAACACATCGTGCTCAAGGTCAGGGAGCGTCAGCGCGGCAAGGAGCAATATCGGCCAACGCAGAAGGAAGGCGAGGACATCGAGGTCGGCGAAGGCCCGGCGCGCTTCATCGTCAATCTCGAGCGCTACCTGGATACCGGCCTGTTCCTGGATCACCGCCCCATCCGCCACTGGATCGGCCAGCATGCCCGCGACGTGCGCTTCCTGAATCTGTTCTGCTACACCGCCACGGCCACCGTGCATGCCGCCCTGGGCGGCGCCTCGCGCAGCACGAGCGTGGACATGTCACGCAGCTACCTGCAGTGGGCTGCCCGCAACTTCGCCCTGAACGGCCTGGACACTCGACGGCATGTGCTTTTGCAGCAGGATTGCATGAAATTTCTGGTGCAATGCAGGGAACAATACGATCTCATCTTTCTCGACCCCCCCACCTTCTCCAATTCCAAGAGCACGGAGAACGTGCTGGATATCCAGCGCGATCACGCCGCCCTGATCGAACAGTGCATGAACCTGCTGCCCTCTGACGGGCTGCTGATCTTCTCCAACAACCACCGCCGCTTCCGCCTGGATGACGCCGTCGGCCAGCGTTACCGCGTGCAGGACTGCACGGCGGCCAGCCTCGACAAGGATTTCGAACGCAACCCCCGCATTCATCAGACGTGGTTCATCCGCCACTGACGGCACCCTGACGCATGCCGAAGATTTCTCGTGCCGGATGATTGCGTCAGCGCGGCTGCCTGTTTACTCTGGCGCTCCATAACAAAAAAGCACGAGGGAACACCCGATGCGCACACACTTCTTCTCCAAGCACCGCAACTCCGTTCTGAGCGCCCTGCTGCTGGCTGCCGTGGCAGCGCCGCTGGGCCTGCCAGGCGATGTCAGCGCCCAGGGCCCCGGCGATCGCGTCGTCAATATCCTGGATGAACCCCGCCATCGCACCATGCACGTTGATGGCGACATCCGTCTGCTGGACGTACAGATCAATCCGGGCGACCAGACGCTCTACCACACGCACGACGCCGCCATCATGTACACCTTCATCAGCTCCGGCGAAGGCCCCTCAGGTGGCCGCGTGACCAGCAACACGGACTACGTGAACGAGAACTTCACGCACCAGGTGAGCAATGAAGGGCCCGGGCTGTTCCGCATCATCGCGCTGACCAATTACGGTCCGCCCATGGCCGCACTGGACACGGATCGCCCCGACGGCCTGGCCGGTGAGCCGCAACTGGAGAACCCCTGGTTCCGCTCCTACCGGCTGACCCTCGCCCCGGGCGAGACCACGCCGCCGCAGACCCACCACAACCCCACCTTGGTGGTGCAGGTGACTGACGGCCTCACCCATGTCAGCCGAGCCGACGGCATCACCGCCGAGCTGACGGCCATGGGCAGCTGGGCCTGGCGCAATCCGCACGCCCCCTTCCAGGTCACCAACAAGGGCAGCACGCCCGTGGACATCGTGATCAACGAAGCCCGCCGCGCCATGTAAGCGCAGGCCTCGCCATCACCCACGCATTGTCAGTGCAGCAGCAGGTCGGCCTCCGCGCCGGCCTGCGAATCTGACGGGAGAGATCATGCAGACATTCCGCAAGACCATTCTATTCACCGATACCGACGGCCGCGCCCGTTTCCGTACCGAAGAGATTCCCCTGCCCGAAGGCACTCCCGAAGCGCGCCTGTCGCGCCTGTTCGCGGCACAGGCGCTGCAACTGCGCGAAAGCCCGGTCGGGTTTCGCAGCAGCATGCACTGCACCAGCTCGCCGCAGTGGCTGTTCGTGCTCAGCGGCGCCATGGAGATCGGACTGGCGGACGGCAGCTCACGGATATTCCAGGCGGGGGAGCATTTCTACTCAGCCGATCTGTTGCCGCACGGAGCAGTGTTCGATCCGGCCGTGCATGGCCACTGGAGTCGTCAGGTGGGAGACGTGCCGCTTGTCACGCTTTTCGTGAAGGACTAGCGTCCGGCGCCTGAGGCACCAGCTCGATGCGCAGCGCCTGCGCAATGCGCTCATGCAGCGCATTGCGAGCCTCGGGAGTGGCACTCGCGTGCACGACATACCCCGCATCCTGTCCCAGCCCTGTGCGCTCGTCGATGACATCACCCGGCTTCACCTTGATGCGAAACTCCTGCACGCCCTGCTCGTCCAGCACTTGCCCCTTGCCATGCACAGTCCTGACCGTACCTGCGCCGGGGTGCAGGACTTCCACGGCGGCATAGGCCACCGCTCGTTCCGGAAAGGTGAACGACTCGCCCAGCTCCATCGCCAGGAAAGCCTGCCAGGGATTGAAGTCCCAGGCGTGCTGCAGGGCATTCATGATGTAGCCGCCTGGCGGGCGCAGGGCGATCTCGCCAAACAAGGGACCTCGGGAGGTAAGATAGACTTCCAGATGCGTCATGCCCCAGCTGATTCCCAGCGCACCGATGCAGCGCTCGTTCAATGCCAGCAGCGTACGTTCCAGTGTCGAATCAAAGGCAGCCGGCACGAAGTTGCAGTGCCCCTTGCGGTGATAGGCGGTGATATTCGTGAAGCGAATGCGGCCGCGATCAATGAAGGATTCAATGCTGGCCTCGGGCGCGTCGATGTAGCGTTCCAGAATCGAACTGCCGTGACGCCCGGGAACAAACTGATCGACGCTGTACAGCAGCTGCAGCCCCTTGCCTCCCGAAGATTTGCGAAACTTGCGCACCACCGGTGTCCCCAGCGTGGCAAACACGGTGGCAGGGTCCAGATCGGGGCGGTCCGCCAGGAATCGCGTCATGGGAATGCCGAAGCCGGCCAGATGCTCCTTCATCAAGAGCTTGTCGCGACAACGAGTGCCCGTCAGGGTGCTGGACACTCTTGCTCCAAGCTGTCTGCGCGACACGGACGCAGCAACCACGGCGGCTTCGGTGCCCGCAATCACGTGGGTGAAGCGCTGGTCGGCAAAGGAGGCGCGAATCTGCTCGCGGATTCTTTCGGGGGAATGCCATAGCGGAGCCACGACATTCAACTGGGAAGCGGCGACGGTGAAAAGGGGTTTCTCCTGCCACACGGAGAAGGCGATGCCGCGCTCGCGCAGCGCGTCGATCAACCCGCGCCGCGGGCCTATCACCAATACACGATACTGTGTCATGACAAGAGCGGGCCGCCGTGAGTGCAGAGTCCGTCAGTCGCCCCGGGTTTCCTTCTTGGTCTTCTTCGCGACCTTCTTTTCCTTCTGCGTGAGAGCAGGTTTCTTCTTCACTTCCTTGCGGGCATTGCGTTCTTTGGACATGAGAATTCTCCGGATGGACGCTGGGTAGGGAGGTGAACTGCCCGGGCACTTTGACACGCCCGGGCGAGCGGTTCAATCAACGTTTGACGCGTGACTTGTATTCGCCAGTGCGGGTATCGATCTCGACGAAATCCCCGATCTCGCAGAATGCGGACACGCTCATCTCCTTGCCGCTCTTCAGACGGGCGGTCTTCATGACCTTGCCGGAGGTGTCGCCACGGGCTGAAGGCTCGGTGTAGATGATCTCGCGCACGATGGTGTTGGGCAGGTCGATGGAGATCACCTTGCCATTGTAGAACACGGCATTGCAGACATCTTCCATGCCGTCTTCGATATAGTCGATCACGTTGTCCAGGTCGTCCTTTTCGATCTCGATCTGTTCGTAGTCCGTGTCCACGAACACGTACATCGGGTCGGCGAAATAGGAATACGTCACTTCCTTCTGCTCGAGAATGACCATCTCGAACTTGTCGTCGGCCTTGTAGACGGTCTCGGTCTGCATGCCATTGAGCAGGTTCTTCAGCTTCATCTTGCAGATCGCGGTGTTGCGGCCGGACTTGGTGAACTCGCTCTTCTGCACTTTCCAGGGAGAACCGCCGATCATGATGACCTGGCCGGCTCGGACTTCTTGCGCTGTTTTCATGGGTAGATACTCAAGTGTGTAAAGGGTAATGCAGGCATTACCGTGTGTTGATCGTGCGCTGTCAGCGCGACTGACTGCGACAGAACCGCAGCAGGCTCGTCGCCAGATCCGGCATTGCTGCCAGGTGTTGCTGCCATTTCCCGGCCCGCTCGCGCAGCCCGGAAAGTTGTGGGCGCAGATGATGCCACAGTTCGCCGCAATCTTCACCCTGATTCCAGAACCGCATGAACTGCCCGAGAGCCAGTCCCGACGCCGCCTGCAGAGCATCGCAGGAGGACGTCTGCCGCTTCTGCAACTGCAGGAAAGCCTCGAGTTTCTGCAGATGAGTCCGCCCCTCCTGCGGGTAGATGTGCCAGAGCAGGGGCCGTGCAGCCCATTGGGCGCGCACGAAGGAATCCTCCCCGCGCACACAGTTGAAGTCGCACAGACTCAGGATCTCGTCGTAGACATCCTGCGACACGAAGGGAATTGGCAACACCTGCAGCGCCCCTCTGGTGACGAGGCCGCCGACTCGCAGGGACTGCCCCAGAAACTGCGCCACACCGGCAAGACTGCGACCCTGCGGCAGCAGCAACAGACTGGGCACCTCGTCATTCGCCATCGCCTGCAGCCAACCAGCCATGGCGGGTGTTTCATAGCTGAAGAGCGAGACCAGCACGGTATCGGGCGTGAGCGCATCGGCCGCTTGCGGCTGCCAGCGACGCAGCAGGCGGTCCCTGCCGGCCGTTGCGTCATGCTGCCAATGCGCATGGCGCTGCAGCAATCCGGCTTCACGCAGCAAGCCTCCCGTGCCAGGCGTGAAGCCCGGGAAGAAGAATGTCTTGCGCACTGGTTGACTGCCAGCGGTCGCACCAGGCAATGGCACCAGCGAGGCGAGCAGATGGTGCTCTTCCACCCACGGCTCGGCGCTGAGGTACTCCAGATTCACCCAGACGGGCAGGCGCTCGGCGCGCCCCATGGCTTCCAGCAGCGGCTGCGGCAGGTGGCAGGCAAAGGCCTCGATCAGCAGATCGCTGGCTGTCGCCTCATCCAACCCCTGGCGATCAGCAGTCCCCTGTGCCGACCAGACCCGGATCGCCACACTGCCGGGCGCCAGCGCCTCGATGCTCAGGTTCTGACTGGCGAGGAAGCGATCCGCCTGCGCCGTGTCATCCACCCAGAGCGTGACCCGCGCGCCGTGCTCACGCGCCAGCTGGCGTGCGAGGCGCCAGCACACGCCGATATCACCGAAGTTGTCGACGATGGCGCAGAAGATGGCGCATTGCAGGGGCTGGTCCGACACGGTTGGCATCTCGACAAAGGGCCAGGGCAAGGGGGCGCTGGCGCCGGGGGCAGGCAGAATAACGCAGCATTCGGTAGAAGGAAATTGCGCCCCTTTACAGGCCCAAGTGTGTGATTTTCTCAGCAGTTTCTGGCCGCAGGCGGAACCCTCCGGCTGGCTTTTGCAGGGCAGTTCGATTATCCTGCCGCTCCACTTCTTCTCCTGTGCAGACCTGGGACCATGAAACAAAGCGCCATGAAAGCCAAAGCCGCCACTTCCTCGACCAAGACCAGCACCACCAGCAAGGCAAGCAGATCACACCCCTACGTTTACAACTTCGGTCGTCAGACAGACGGCAATGCCAGCATGCGTGAGCTGCTGGGCGGCAAGGGCGCGAACCTCGCCGAGATGGCGGCGATCGGCCTGCCGGTGCCTCCAGGTTTCACCATCAGCACGGAAGTGTGCACCTATTTCTACGCGCATGATCGCAGCTACCCGCGCGCTCTGGCCGGCGATGTGAAGACCGCCATCGGCCTGGTGGAAGCCCAGATGAAGAAGACCTTCGGCGGCAAGGACAATCCGCTGCTGGTCTCTGTGCGCTCCGGTGCACGCGATTCCATGCCTGGCATGATGGACACCATCCTCAACCTGGGTCTGAACGACGTCACCGTGGAAGGTCTGGCGAACATTTCCGGCAATCCGCGCTTCGCCTGGGATTGCTACCGCCGCTTCATCCAGATGTACGGCGATGTGGTGATGGGCGTGCAGGCAGCGGATGAAGAATCCCACGATCCTTTCCACGAATTGCTGGACGCCCTCAAGAAATCGCTCGGCAAGGCCCAGGACAGCGATCTGAACGCTGCCGATCTGCAGTCACTCGTCGCCCAGTACAAGGAATTGATCCGCAAGCGCACCGGCAAGGCCTTCCCGCAGGATGTCTACGAACAGCTGTGGGGCGCCATCGGCGCCGTGTTCGGTTCCTGGAAGAATGAACGTGCCATTCTCTATCGTCAGCAGTACGGCATTCCTGCCGAGTGGGGCACTGCCGTGAACGTGCAGGCCATGGTGTTCGGCAATGCCGGCGATGACAGTGCCACTGGCGTGGCCTTCACCCGTGACCCGGCCAACGGTGAGAAGTCCTTCTACGGCGAGTACCTCGTGAATGCCCAGGGAGAGGACGTCGTGGCCGGTGTCCGCACCCCCAAGCCCATCGCTGCCATGGAAAAGGAATTGCCGGAAAGCTTTGCCGCCCTGGAGAAGGTGCGCACCAAGCTGGAGAAGCACTTCAAGGACATGCAGGACTTCGAGTTCACCATCGAGAAAGGCCGCCTGTTCATGCTGCAGACGCGCAACGGCAAGCGCACGGGCCTCGCTGCCATCCGCATCGCCGTGGAAATGGTGAAGGAAAAACTGATGGACCAGCGTACCGCGCTGCTGAAGATTCCAGCCGAATCCGTCGACTCCCTGCTGGTGCCGATCTTCGACACCAAGTCGCAGAAGGAAGCGCAGATGATCGGCAAGGGCCTCCCGGCAGGCCCGGGAGCGGCCACTGGTCGCATCGCCTTCACGGCGGCCGCCGCGGAGATCGAGTCCCGCAAGGGCAACAAGGTCGTGCTGTGCCGCACCGAAACATCGCCCGACGATCTCAAGGGCATGCTCTACTCTCAGGGCATTCTGACCACCCGTGGCGGGGTTTCGTCCCATGCCGCCCTGGTGGCTCGCCAGCTGGGCAAGGTCTGCGTCTGTGGCGCTGGTGAAGTCACCATCAATTACGAGAAGCGCACCCTGAGCGCCGGCGGCGTCGTGCTGCAGGAAGGCGATTACATCTCCATCAACGGCACCACCGGCGCCATCTACAAGGGCCTGATCGAAAGCGCGGACTCTGAAGTCAAGCGCGTACTGGAAGGTTCCATGAAGCCAGAGAAGAGCTATACCTATGAGCTCTTCCAGACGGTCATGGAATGGTCCGACAAGTATCGCCGTCTGCGCATTCGCACCAATGCCGACACGCCTGCCATGGCGGAAACCGCGGTCGCCTACGGCGCCGAAGGCATCGGCCTGTGCCGCACGGAGCACATGTTCTTCGAAGGGGACCGCATCGACTACATGCGGCAAATGATTCTGGCGGTTGACCAGGTACAGCGCCAGGAAGCACTCAAGAAACTTCTGCCCTTCCAGCGCAAGGATTTCGTCGGCCTGTTCAAGGCCATGGCCGGACGGCCCGTGACCATTCGTCTGCTCGACCCGCCCCTGCACGAGTTCCTGCCCCAGGACGACGCCGTGCGTCGTCAGCTGGCCGACAAGCTTGGCCTGCCGCTGGAGTTCGTGATCGAGCGCATCAAGGCCCTGCATGAAGAGAACCCGATGCTGGGTTGCCGCGGCTGCCGTCTCGGCATCCTTTACCCGGAAATCACCGAGATGCAGGTGCGCGCCGTGTTCGAGGCGGCTGCTTCCGTCATGACGGCAAAGAATCCAGTGCCGGTGAATCCGGAAATCATGATCCCGCTGGTCGGCTTCAAGCAGGAGCTGGCCGACCAGCTGGCCATCGTGCATCGCGTGGCCAAGGAAGTCATGACCAAGAACGGCATCGAGATCGACTACCTCGTGGGCACGATGGTGGAAGTGCCACGCGCCGCCATCACGGCCGAAGAAATCGCCGTGCAGGCCCAGTTCTTCAGCTTCGGCACCAACGATCTGACGCAGACCACACTGGGCCTGTCCCGCGATGACATGGGCTTGTTCTACGACGAGTATCAGCGCAAGGAAATCTACAACAAGAATCCCTTCGCCAGTCTGGATCAGACAGGCGTGGGCAAGCTGATGCAGTTCGCCGTGGAAAATGGCCGCAAGTCACGACCGGATCTCAAGCTGGGCATCTGCGGCGAACATGCCGGCGACCCGGACTCCATCGAGTTCTGCCATCGCCTCGGCCTGCACTATGTGAGCTGCTCACCGCCCCGCGTGCCCATCGCCCGCCTTGCCGCCGCCCAGGCCGCACTGCGCGAGAAGAAGTAAGCCTTGAACTGAAAAGGGGTCAGAGACACGAAAGTTTCGTGCCTCTGACCCCTTTTTCATTGCGACGCGGAAAACTCAGCCCGCGATGCTGTTCCAGTTGGTGGCCAGATGCTCCGCCGTGCGCCATGCCAGCGCCTGTGCCGTGAGCGTCGGATTGCGTGCCCCGCTCGTCCCCATGACCGACGCGCCCAGGATGCCCAGATTCGGCACTTCGTGCGCGAAACCGAAACGGTCCGTCACATTTGTCGCCGGATTGTCGCCCATGCGCGTGCCACCGTAGGCATGGGTCGACGTGCCCATGCCCGTGCCCAGAGGCGTGCGGATGATCTGCACGGCGCCGGCCGCCCGGTACCACTGCTCCATCTTGTCCTGGGTGAAAGCGGCAATGCGCTTCTCGTTGTCGCGGAACTCGGCGGTGATGCGGATCACGGGGAAGCCCAGCTTGTCCTTCACCAGCGGATCGAGGTCCAGGTAGTTGCCCCGGTAAGGCAGGGTGGTCTTCTGGACATACGAGGCATTGGTACGGTCCGCATTCTCGCGAATGAACGCCTTCCACTGCGCGCCCCAGTTCGGTACCAGATCGAAGGTGGACATCTTGGCTGCGGAAATGGGCTTGCGATCGGTGTGGACCCACAGATTGCCGCCACCAATGAAGTCGAGATCGCCGTGATCGAAATTGTCATCGGCCCACTCGTCGATGGCGACGCCCTGCGCTGGCAGCCCGTACCAGTTGTTCAGATTGCGCGGGAACAGCGCAATCACGGGCGCCCCCTGATGGTGACTCAGGTAATGCTGCCCCACTTGTCCACTGTTGTTGGCCAGCCCGGCAGGGAATTCGCGCGAGCGGGACAGCAGCAGCAACCGGGTGTTCTCGTAGGTATGGCTGGCCAGCAGCACGGCATCGGCGGGCTGGAACATGACCTGGTTGCCGGTGAGATACTCAACACCCGTTAAACGGCCATCCGCGTTGTTGACGATGCGCAGCACCCGCGCGTGCGTGCGCACCTGCAGTCGCCCCGTCTTCAAGGCCTCGGGAATCGTCGTCACCGCAGTCGAACTCTTCGCCGCGACATGACAGCCACCGCGGTCGCAGAAGCCGTGATAGAAGCACCCCGGACGGTCGCCATAGACTTCGGAGTTGATGGCCGCGGGGCCCTGGAACGGCTGCCAGCCCAGACCGCGCGCCGCCTCGCCCATCATGTCGGTGAAGGGTGAACTGCGCAGGCCCGGCATCGGGTAGGCACGCGTTCGCGGCCCTTCGAAGGGATTCCCGCCAGGCTGCAGCTTTCCCTGGATATTGCCGGCATTGCCCGATACGCCCAGCGCGTACTCGACACGGTCGTAGTAAGGCTCCAGTTCCTCGTAGCCGAACGGCCAGTCCTCCACAGTGGAATCCTGTGGAATGCGGTGCGCACCGTAGCGGCGGGTGGTCTCGCTGACCGTCTTGAAGTCCCAGGGGTTCAGGCGCCAGCTCTGGGCCCAGTAGTGCAGCGAGGTGCCGCCCACGCCGTTCATCATCGGGTGCCCGCCGCCCTGCACGGCCTCGAAATTGAGGTTGGCGCGGGTGGTGGGAATCTCGCTCTTGGCCTTGGGCACTGCCTGCGGCCAATCGCGGATATTGTTGCGGATCTCGTCCGGTGCAAAGTCGCGCGAGCTCATCCAGCCGCCCGCCTCCAGGCCGACCACATTCAGACCGGCAGTGACCAGAGGCAACACGGCGACGCCTCCCACCGCGCCCAGCCCTATCACGACAACATCGGTACGTGGCATTTCAGTGGCCATGGCTGGCACCTCCGGCGGCTTCCGGACCTACGGGGTCCTTGGTATGAGCGGGCATGTCGTAGGCCGACTGCCGACTGGGGGCCAGCGCACTGCCCAGCTGGACTTCTTCCACGCTGGAGGCGATGCGCACGCCGGGGTAGCCGAGCAGCGCCCAGCCGACGAAGTCGCGATTGCCTCCGTAGTAGGGATCGCTGAAGGTTCCCTCGATGGTGTGGGTGCGCACGGTATTGAAGAACGCCGCATTCAGCATGGGGAACTCGGGAATGGCGTTGCGCGTCATGGCATCGATGATGGCATCCTGGTCCACCGCCGGCAGCTGTGCGAAGGGAACGCCAGCGCGTTGCCTGGCGCAGTCGTCCAGGCCGGCCAAGCCCACGGCATACTGCTCGCGCGAAGCGGCCATGGGCCCGGTCAGGCCACGGTCAATGAAGTGCACCGCGCGAGCCTCATGCGCGCCTGGCGTGCCATCGTCACTGGGAATGAGGCGCGACGCGAAGGCATCCAGCGCTGCGCTCTCGGCAGCGGTGAGCGTCTCGAAGGCTTCTGTCAGCGCAATCCGAAGAGAAGTTGCCGCGGGGGCCGGTGCCTGTGCAAGCGCAGCAGGGCTGCCGCCTGCGATGAGCGCGGCTCCAGTCAGACCAGCGCCCTTGAGCAGGCTTCTGCGTGAGAGTCCGGCGCCGGCCATGGCGTCGGTGGAGATGTCGTTCTTGTTGTTCTTGTTCATGCGTAAGTGTCCTCGCGGTCTTGCTGCCGCGCTTGTGAAGCGATGATCTTGCAACGCGTTGCTACCTTACCAGCAATCCGGCAAAAGGAAACATCCCTGCCGACCAGCGGCTGGAGCTGGCACGACGAAACGGCGATACTACCGCCGGACTGCAACCCTGTCGGAGAACAACAATGAAGAATGTCCGCCTCGTATTCTGCCTGCTGCTGGTACTCATTCCCGGAATCCGGGCCGGCGCCCAGATCACCGATGCCCCGGAAACCATCCTGCTCAGCAGTCAGGCCTTCGGCCACAACGAAGACATGCCACTGCGCTACACCGCCTATGGCGAGAATGTGTCGCCCGATCTGAGCTGGCGCAATCTGCCCGAGGACACACGACAACTCGCCCTGATCCTGGATGACCCGGTGTTTGGCATGCCCGCCTTCGTCCACTGGGTGGCCTACAATATCCCGGTCACGGCGAGCGGTCTCCCGGAAGGACTCTCCACGGATGCCATCGTCAGCCATCCCGGCCTTGAAGGCATGATCAACGGCGCGAACGGCACGCGGAGGACAGGCTACTTCGGTCCGCGCCCGCCAGCCGACGGCAAGGTGCATACCTACAATTTTCGCCTCTATGCGCTGGACTACGAGCTGAACCTGCCAGACGGGCACAACAAGCAGACGCTGCTCGACGCCATGCAAGGACATATCCTGGCCACCGGTCTGCTGACCGGGAACTATCAGTACACCGAGTAAACCCGCTGTCAGCAGAACGCAGCGGCGCTCGGCGTGCAGGCAGTCTCGCGGGTGGATAAACCTGTCCGGGCCGGTATACTGCCACTCGCAATTGCTACCCACTGACTGCTTTCATCAGCAGCGCCACCTCAGCCAAACACTGCATGTGGCGCCAAGCCACTACGAGGAAACCGACATGCACAAGACGACAGCTTCAATTTTCAAGGCCATCACAGCAGCCACTCTGCTGACTGGCGCCATGAGCGCCCAGGCGGCGTGGGAATTGGATGGCGCCGCTTCTTCATTCCATTACGTGACCAGCAAGGCATCCGCCGTCTCGGAAGTGAACACCTTCACTGGCCTGAGCGGCGCCATCAGCGACGCAGGTGCAGCCAGCCTCGCCATCAATCTGGCCAGCGTGGATACCGGGATCGACATTCGCAATGAGCGCATGCGCGACATCGTGTTCCAGGTGGCTCAGCATGCCCAGGCTACTGTCAGCGTCACAGTCGATGCTGCCGCGCTGAATGCACTGGCGGTGGGAGACAGCATGACCGGCACCTACACGGCAAACGTCAGCCTGCATGGCATCAGCCAGGACATGACTGCCGAACTGAAGGTAGTGAAGCTGGCGTCCAACAGCCTGCAGGTCAGCACTGTGCGTCCGCTCATCGTGGGCGCGGCGAGCTTCGGCCTGGCAGAGGAAGTGGAGCAGCTGCGCGAGATCGCCAACCTGACCTCCATCAACCCGAACATCGTGGTGAACTTCACCCTGGTCTACAACCAGTAGGGGAAGAGTCTGCCGCGCAGGCAAAAAAAAGCCACCGAGAGCGCAAACTCCGGTGGCTTTTTTGTTGCCCGGAACGAACCGGTCGAAAGGAATCAGTCAGCAGCCGGTGCGGCAGCAGCTTCGCCTTCCATGAACTCGACGTGAATTTCCAGCTCGATGTCATCGCCTACACCGAAATTGGTGAAGCGATCGGCACCGAAGTCAGAACGCTTGAACTGTGCGCTGGCTTCGAAACCAAGCGTGTAGCTGCGGGTCAGGAAGTTGCGACCGCCACCATTGAAGGTCACGTTCAGCACTACCGGGGCAGTCACACCGTGGAAAGTCAGGTCGCCCTGAAACTGGAAGTTATTGTCGGTCTGACCGATGAACGACGTAGTTCTGTAAATGGCCTGCGGGAACTGTTCCGCATCAAGCCAGTTCGGGCCCATGAGCTCCGCCCCGAACTCGGGGAGGTTCACGTCCAGACTCTTCATGTCGACAATCACTTCCAGCTGGGAGTTCTGAATGTTCTCGGGATCGAAATCCAGAGACGCATCAAAATTCGTGAAGCGACCGATGAAGGTCGAGAAGCCGAGGTGATTGATCTTGAAGATCAGCGCCGCGTGGGACTTATCCAGCACGTAGGCACCTCCGCGCAACTCGCTGACTTCGGTGTTGAAGTCAGGAGTCAACAGACGGTCACAGGACACCAGCGTGACGGCACATACCAGGCCGAGAGCAGCCCTGCGCAGATTTGAAACGAATTTGCTTGTCATCGAATTGACCTACTAGACGATTGTCTTGGTTGATTACTGACCGGCGTAAACGTCGACCTGGATAACCACGTCGTTCGGAATCGTCGATGTATTGGCCCAGTAGCCCTGACCCACACCGAAGTCCAGTCGCTTGACGGTGACTTCGCTGGTCAGATGCAGACGCGGCTGCCCGTCGTACATCTCGATGTCGAGAGTGAACGGGAAGGCGATCGGGTGCGTCTGGTTGCGGATCGTCAGGCTGCCTTCAGCGGTGAAGCTGTTGACGGACTGCAGACTGCACTTGGTGGCCTGGAAGCTGGCAGTGGGGAACTGATCGACGTCGAACATCTCGATGTCCATCAGGTAATCCTTCACTTCAGCGCCATCCACAGCGATATCCGCGATGGGGATGGTGACAGAGAAGTTGCAGGCGCCCGGATTCGAGATATCGATATCGAAGCTGGCCTGCACGTTCTTGAATTCGCCCTGGTACGGGGTGCCTTCATAGGAATACTTGAAGACGACGGTGGATTCCGCCGGATCAAGCTCGAACACGGCAGCCTGAGCTGACATGGCACCGATCAGGGCGAGCGGCGCTACGGCCGCTCTTGCAAACAATTTACTCATGGTAGTGACTACTCCTGTTTTTTGATTACGGCAGAGCATAGGCAAGCAATTCTGTCGGCTTGCCTGATCCGCTCACGAACATAGCCACATACTGCTTGCCGTTATGCTCGTAAGTGAAGGGCTGACCAGTCTGTGTGTTGGGCAGCTCGATTTTGACAATCAGATCGCCAGTGGTCTTGTCATGAACGTACAGACCATTGCCACCACCAACACCCTCGCCCACGAACAGCAGGGTCTTGGTGACAAGCACGCCGGCACGGGTCGGCACACCGGTACGACCGAGGTCGATGCCTGCCAGCGCAGGGTTATTGGCAATGTTGGCGGGGGTATCGCCATTCGGGATCCACCATTTGTGGTCACCGGTGTTCATGTCGATGGCGGTAACACGGCCGTACGGCGGCTTGATGATCTCAAGACCACGGACGCGGGGAACTCGTACGCCGAAGGCCTGGCTGAAGGCCAGATCGGATTCCGGGTCCTTTTCCACGGACAGCACGGCCAGCGCGGTGCGCGAAGGCACGTACAGAACGCCTGTCTCGGGGTCAAGCGCAGATCCTTCCCAGTTTGCACCGCCGGTGGCGGAGGGCAGGCTGAGTGTGCCGACCGTGCCGTCGGCAGCGCTGGCCAGCGAAGGCGGCGCGTAGACGTTGTCGGACATGCGGAAACGCTTGGTCGCTTCGATCGCCTCGGCACGCAGTTCCGGTGTCCAGTCGATCAGATCATCCTCAGTCACGCCCTGACGGTCGAATGGAGCCGGACGCGTCGGGAAGGGCTGGGTGGGGGAATACCACTCACCCGGGACATCACCGATGGGAACCGGCTGCTCTTCGATCGGCCAGATCGGCTCGCCGGTCTCACGGTCAAAGGTGTACACCCACGACTGCTTGGTCACCTGCATCACCACCTTGCGACCGTTCGGCAGATCTGCCAGCACCGGCGCAGAGGGGTTGTCCCAGTCCCAGATGTCGTGATGAATCAGCTGGTAGTGCCACTGGCGCTCACCCGTGGTGATGTCCAGCGCGACCAGGGCGTTGGCGAACAGGTTGTCGCCCGGACGGTCCCCGCCGTAACGGTCGCCCGTGGCAGATTCCACCGGCAGGTAGACGTGGTTGAGTTCCGGATCACCAGACATCGGAGCCCAGACGCCGGCATTGCCTGTGAAGTTCACGCCTTCATCCAGCCAGGTCTCGAAACCGACTTCGCCACGCTCGGGAATGGTCTTGAAGGTCCACAGCAATTCGCCGGTCTTCACGTCATAGCCGCGCACGTCGCCCTTGACGTTGATCTTGGAACGCGGACGCATGCCTACGCGGTGAGCAGGACCGACCACGGCCACGCCATTCATCACGAACGGGGGCATGGAGGAACCGATATCCACATCTTCGTAGCCATCGGCGTAGGCGTTGCGCAGGCCGTCGAACAGGTCAACGATGCCGTTCTCGCCAAATTCCGGGTCGGGGATGCCGGTGGCAGCATCAAGGGACACCAGATGGAAGCCCGGAGTGATGGTCAGGATGCGGGCCTTGTCCCCATCGCGCCAGAACGCCACACCACGGCCTGCGCCCTTGCGCGGTGCCGTCTCGAAACGCTCGCCTTCCTGAGGACGCCACATCCACAGCAATTGACCGGTGGCTGCATCGATCGCAATCACATTGCGCGTGTCACCCGCCGTCGCGTAGAGCACGCCGTCAACTTCGAGTGGGGTGGAGGTGTTGTTGAATTCCGCGGAGGTACCGAATTTCTCGGTGGCAAAGCGCCAGGCGATCTGCATGGAGCCGACGTTCTCGGCATTGATCTGATCGAGGGGTGAATAGCGCTGTGCTGCCATGTTGCCGTTGTAGTCAGGCCAGTCACCGGCGTAGACATCAGTGCCCGACTGGCTGAACGCTGCCGGAGCACACACCAGGATACCAACGCTAGCAAACAGCGCCGGCACCAAGCCTTTTCTTCTTGTCATCTTGAACTCTCCCAAAGGTTACTGCTTGAAATCGTGGGCACTCTACGATCGAGTAGACCGCGCTGACCGGCCACGGATTTCGCACCGCAAGCCGCGCAGGAGGCGCAAGAAAAGGTGCAGAGGTGGCCCAGGTTTAGGCAGCCGGAAGAATAAGCAATTAGCCCTTCACAAGCAAGCTGGACGGGGGCCCGAAGCCCGGTAAATTTGCCACTTTGTGTAACGTTTCATGGGGCCACGGGCACGCCCGGCGAGCCCTCTTCCACGTCGCTGCGCCGCTGCTGCAACTCATGCATGTGGCGATACAGACCATCCCGGGACATCAGTTCGTGGTGACTGCCCTGCTGCATGATCCTCCCCTGATGCAAGACCATGATGGTGTCAGCCGCCACGATGGTACTGAGCCGGTGCGCGATGGAGATGAGTGTCGTGCTGCCGCGCAGGGCCTGCAGCGCCTGCTGGACCAGCGCCTCAGTGTGACTGTCGATGTTGGCGGTGGCCTCGTCGAGGATGAGGATGCGAGGATTGCGCGCCAGTGTGCGTGCCAGGGACAACAGTTGCCGCTGGCCGGTGGACAGTCTGCTGCCGCGCTCCCCCAGCAGCGTGTCGTAGCCTTGCGGCAAGGACATCACGTAGTCGTGCAGGCGGGCCTGGCGGGCTGCCGCCTCCACCTGGGCGTCGCTCATCGGCAGGCCGAGGGTGATGTTGTCACGCACGCTGCCAGCGCTGATGAACGGATCCTGCATCACCACGCCGATGCCGCTGCGCAAGGACTGCTCCGCGAGGCCTGCGAGATCCTGCCCATCAAGCAGGATCCGACCGGCGTCCGGGGCATAGAAACGCAGCAGCAGGTTGATGAGGGTACTCTTGCCGCTGCCAGTGTGCCCGACGATGGCGAGGAAGCCGCCGGCCGGCACGCTGAGATCGATGTTGTCCAGCACGCGATGGCTGCCATCGTAACTGAAGCTGACGCGCTCGAAGCACACAGCACCCCGCAGGGCCTGCGGCCGGGCGCTCACAAGCGCCTCCCCGGGATCATCGAGGATCTCGAAGACACGCTCCCCCGCCACCACGGCCTGCTGCAGCAGACTCAGTCGCTGGGTCATCTCGACGATGGGCTGAGTAATGCGCGACAGGTAGTTCACGAAGGCATAGATGACCCCCACCTCGACGGCGCCGGAGAATGACTGGGTCCCGAAATAGAGCAACAGGGCGGCGAGCGTCAATGTGCGCAGCAGATCCGGCAGAGGCCGCACCATCAGGGCATCCAGACGCAGATTGCGCATGCGGGCACGAAACAACTCCTGGCTCAGGGCGCGGAAGCTGCCGTTGTAACGCTCCTGCTGATTGAACACCTGGATCAGACGCATGCCCTGAATGGACTCGTTGAGCGTGGCATTGATGCGACTGAGCACACTGCGCGCATGGTGGTAGCGCGGCGCACTCAGGCGCTGGTAGTGGTACATGACCACCACCATCGTCGGCAGGATCAGACCGCACAGCAGCATCAGGCGCACATCCAGCCAGGCCATCACGGCAAAGATGGCGATGATCAGCGTCAGGTTCTGCACGAAGGACGACATGACCTGGACGAACAGCTCCTTGATCGCCTCCGTATCATTGGTGATGCGTGACACCAGGCTGCCGACCGGACGGTGATCGAAATAACTCAGAGGCTTGCGCAGCACGGCGCCGAACACCTGAGCCCGTATGGTACGGATGACCGAGAATGCTATCTCGTTGAAGCGCATCGCATTCTGATACCCGGCCCAGGCAGAGAGCGCATACAGTGCAGCATAGGCAAGGCCCAGCAGCAGCAAGTCCTGGAACGGGTATTGTCCGGTGGCGATGTAGTCGTCAATGAAGATCTTCACCAGCACCGGTCCCAGCACCTGCCCTAGCGTCGCCAGCAACAGCAGGCCGGCCCCCTGCCACAACAGTCGAGGCCAGGCCAGGCTGTAGCGCAGCAGGCGCCGCAAGGAGGCGCCGTTGATTCCCTTGGGCAGTTCAGTGTCCGGCTTCAACGACGCGCTCCAGTTGTTGATACTCGAACATGCGCGCGTACCAGCCGCCAAGGGCCAGAAGCGAGGCATGCGTTCCGCGCTCTGTCACCGTGCCATGGGAGAGCACGATGATCTGATCCGCGTCCTCCACCGCCGACAGTCGGTGGCAGAGCACCAGCGTCGTTCTCCCGGCCCGCGCGGCCTGCAAATGACTCAGGATGCTGCGCTCCGTGGCGACATCCACGGCCGACAGTGCATCGTCGAGGATGAGTATGGGAGCATCCAGCAGCAGCGCCCTTGCTATGGCAATACGCTGCTTCTGCCCGCCCGACAGCGTGATGCCGCGTTCTCCCACCAGGGTGTCATAGCCCTGGGGAAAGCGCTGGATGTCCTGATCGATGGCCGCCAGCGCGGCGACGTCGCGAATCTGCGCCAGGCTGGCATCCGGACGTCCCAGGGCGATGTTCTCCGCAATGGTCGCCGTGAACAGAAACGGGTCCTGCGGCACCAGCGCAATGCTGGCGTGCAGGGCGGCAAGCGAGTACTGCTGCACCGGCCTGCCGCCGACGCGGATCTGGCAGTGCTCCCCTTCATCTTGCCGCAGCAACAGCGAGATGAGCGTGGACTTGCCGGCCCCGGTTGCCCCGACCACTCCCAGCATTCTCCCCGAGGGAACCAGAAAATGCACATCATGCAGCGCCGGCGTCTGCGTGCCTGGATACTGGAACGAAGCGATGTCGATCCGGATGCTGCTGTCGACGATCTCATTGAGCACCCCCTGGTCCGCCACAGGAGAAGGCGTGCGCAGCAGTGCATCGATGCGCTCCCAGGCCGCGGAGCCGCGCTCCAGGATATTGAGCAGCCAGCCGTAGGCAAACATCGGCCAGATCAGAAAGCCCAGATACATGGTGAAACTGGTCAACTGGCCCAGAGTCAGTTGTTCGCGCTCGATCAGGAAGGCGCCGGCACCGATGCACAGCAGAAACGAGGAGCCGACCGTGATGAAGATGGCCGGATCATAGAGAGAATCCGTGGCGGCCACGCGCATGTTGGCGTCGGCAGCGCGGTCGGCGACCTGCAGAAAATCACGATCCTCTTTCTGCTCCAGGCCGAAGGCGCGCACCATGCGAATGCCGGACACACTCTCCTGCACGCGATCGTTGAGATCGGAAAAGCGTTCCTGGGCATCGCGAAACCCGGCATGCAGGCGCTCCCCTATCCGCATGAAATACCAGGCCATGAAAGGAAAGGGCAGCAAGGCGAGCAAGGTCAGCTCCCAGCTGATCATGCTCGTCATGATGCCGATCACGAGAATACCCGTTACGAGACCGTCTATTCCAGATAAAACACCTTCACCCGCCGTCATCTCGAGTGCGGAAATGTCGTTCGTAGCACGGGCCATGAGGTCTCCGGTGCGATGCTCCCGGAAGAATCGCGGCGACATCCGCGTGAAGTGCTCATACAGACGACGCCGCATGATCTCGGCAAGATGAAACGATGAGTAGAAAAGCAGGATCCGCCACAGATAGCGCATGACATAGACAGCCACGCCGATGCCACAGAGTGCCAGCACAAAACGCCACAACAAGTCGGGCCTCAACGTGCCCTCCACGACATGGTCGATGATCCGCCCCGTGATCCAGGGAATGCTCATCTCGAGCAGATCCACGCCGATCAGCATCGTCACGGCCGCGGCATAGCGCCGCCACTGTGACTTGAAGTACCAACCCAGCTTGAAGAACAGATCCATGAAACAGCCTGCGCTGACGACCGCGCCGCATCGATAAAGGCGCGCAGTTTAACAGGGTTTTCCAGCGCCGTGCGGCCTCTCGGGAAAACCGGGTTTTCCTTGCTTTATCAATCGGTTGACGCTCAATGTGAGACTCGGCACCGCAGGGGTGGCGAGGTGGGGGCAAACTAATTCCGGGCAATCTGAAATTGCGCATTTACCTGAGGGGTGTCTTTGCTACAATAGCGCACCGTTCAAACCCCCCCCACCCACTTCACGCATCACCCTGGAGGTTGGCAAACCGTCAATGAACACAGAATACACTCGTGTGGAAGACTTCTACGAACCGGAAACATTCAGTCGAATCAAAGCGTTGGCAGATACAAAAGAAACCCCCTTCGTCGTGATCGATCTTGCGACCATCGCAAAAGCCTACGATACGCTGAAAGAACTCTTCCCCTACGCGAGTGTGTACTACGCGGTGAAGGCCAATCCAGCCCCGGAAATCATCGGCCTGCTGCGCGACAAGGGCTCCAATTTTGACGTGGCATCCATTTACGAGCTGGACAAGCTGCTTTCATTGAATGTGGCACCCGAGCGTTGCAGCTACGGCAACACCATCAAGAAAAGCAAGGACATACGCTACTTCTACGACAAGGGCGTGCGCATGTACGCCACGGATTCTGAAGCGGACGTCCGCAATATCGCCAAAGCGGCTCCGGGCTCACGCGTCTATGTCCGCATCCTGACGGAGGGCAGCGGCACCGCTGACTGGCCGCTATCGCGCAAGTTCGGCTGTCAGAGCGACATGGCCATGGACCTGCTGGTGCTGGCGCGCGATCTCGGCCTGGTGCCCTACGGCGTCTCCTTCCATGTGGGTTCGCAGCAGCGCGACATCGGCGCCTGGGATGCTGCCATCGGCAAGGTGAAGGTGATTTTCGAGCGCCTGCAGGAAGAGGACAACATCACACTGAAGATGGTGAATCTGGGCGGCGGTTTCCCCGCCAACTACATCACCCGTGCCAACACGCTCGACACCTACGCGGAAGAGATCACCCGCTTCATCGAGGAAGACTTCGGTGATGACTTCCCGGAGATCATTCTCGAGCCGGGCCGTTCGCTCATCTCCAACGCCGGCGTGCTGGTGTCCGAGGTGGTACTCATCTCACGCAAGTCGCACACCGCGCTGCAGCGCTGGATATTCACCGATGTGGGCAAGTTCTCCGGCCTGATCGAGACCATGGACGAGTGCATCAAGTACCCGATCTACACGGAAAAGCACGGGGAACTGGAAGAAGTGGTGATTGCAGGACCGACCTGCGACAGCGCCGACATCATGTACGAGCACTACAAGTACGGCCTGCCGCTGAACCTCGCCATCGGCGATCGCATGTACTGGCTCTCCACCGGTGCCTACACCACCAGCTACAGCGCCATCGAATTCAACGGCTTCCCGCCGCTGCGCTCCTACTACGTGTAATGACCGGGGAGCCGCGCAGGCTTCCCAGACCATCTCGCCCTGACTTCAGCGTGTTGTTTCCTGAGTTGCGCCTGCCTCCTGCGGCAGGCCCAGCACGCGCTGACTCACCACGCCACTGGTAATCGCCCCGCTGACATTGAGCGCCGTACGCCCCATGTCGATCAGCGGCTCGATGGAAATCAGCAAGGCCACCAGGGTGATCGGCAGACCCATGGCCGGCAGCACCACCAGGGCCGCGAACGTGGCACCGCCGCCCACGCCAGCAATGCCGAAGGAGCTGATGGCGATGATCGCGATCAAGCTGAGAATGAAGCCAGGCGCCAGGGGGTCGACCCCCACCGTCGGCGCCACCATCACCGCCAGCATGGCCGGATAGATGCCGGCACACCCATTCTGTCCGATCGTCGCGCCAAAGCTCGCCGCCATGTTGGCAATCGGCGATGGCACCTTCAATTCCTCGATCTGTGTCTTCACCGTCAGGGGAATCGTGGCGGCCGAACTGCGAGTGGCAAAGGCAAAACTGAGCACGGGCCAGATCTTCTGGAAATGCGCTCGAGGATTGGATCCCGCCGCCATGACGAACAACGCGTGCACACCGAACATCAGCGCGATGGCGACATAGGACGCGAGCACGAAGCTGATGAGATTCAGGATGTCCTGCGCATTCGAGCTGGCCACCACATAGGTCATCAGCGCGAGAATGCCGTAAGGTGTCAGAGCCATCACGATGCGCACCAGTTGCATCACCACGGCCTGGGCAGCGTCGACCGCATTGCGGATGGTGTCCCGGTGTTCCGGCTTGTCGCGACACACGAGCAATGCCGCGATGCCGGCCAGGATGCCGAAGATCACGACAGAGATGATGGAGTTGTCCCGCGCCTCGGTGAGGTCGGCGAAGATGTTGGTGGGAATGAAGCCGGCAATGGTATCCGGCAGACTCATTCGGCTCACGACCGTGTCGAGCCGTCCTTCCAGCACTTCTTCCCGGGCGAGTTCGCGCGCACCGCCCACCATGCCTTCCGCACTGAGTCCCGCCACCAGCGTCACGGCAATGCCGATCAAGGCTGCAATGGCGGTTGTCAGCACCAGCATGCCGATGACGGAGGCACCGATCCGCCCAAGCGAGGCCACCGCATCCATCTTCAATACCGCCCCGATCATGGTCACCAGGATCAGAGGCATGATGATCATGCGCAGCAGGCGCACATAACTGTCCCCGACAAGATTGGTCCAGTTCAGGGTTTCCATCATCACGGTGGTGCCGCTGCCATAGAGCAACTGCAGGGCAAAGCCGAACGCCAGCCCGAGCAGCAAGCCGGTGAATACGCGCCGTGAGAGGGAGGTCTGAGTGCGACCGACGTGGTAGACCATGTAGAGCAGGCCGGCAAAGGCCAGCAGGTTGAGGAGGCTGTAGAGACTCATCGGCAGGGACTCGTTGTTATTGTCGGGCAGCCAAAGTAAACCACTCGATGGGCTGACTCAAGCACAAGCGCGACGGGCGCTCAGTCCGGCAGGTTGTCCATCATGATGGCGAGGGTGTCCGAACGGAATTCCCGCCGGTACAGCACACCGACCACCCAGGCTGACAGCAGCATGAAGACCCAGAAGTTCACGAACCAACCCAGTACGGCCATGCTGAAGTAATAGGTGCGCAGCCCGTTGTTGAAATTGCCCGCGGCCTTGGAGGCCATCTTCGAGATCGTCTCGATGTGTCGCTCGATGACCGCGTCCGGCGCGTTCTCGCTGCGCTCGGGCACCCCTCCCAGCATCACCGACACCTGACCGAACTGCCGCAGACCCCAGGTGAACTTGAAGAAGGCATAGACGAACAGGCAGATCAGGAGCAGCACCTTGAGCTCCCACTCGCCGCGGGAATTCTGATCCGAAAAGGGAATCTCGCTGAGCATCAGGATCACCGTCTCGGACGAAGTGCCCAGCACTGTCATGAGGCCGGCGAGAATGAACAGGGTGGTGGACGCAAAGAACGACACATTGCGCTCGAGGTTGGCGATGATGTTGGTATCGGCGATGCGGTTCTCGCGCCGCAGCGCCTTGCGAATCCATTGCTTGCGATGGCGATGCATGGCAAAGGCCAGGGTCGGCGTGTCGTGGCTGCGTCTGGCCGTGTAGAGAACATAGCCGCGAAAACACAGCAGGAACCACAGCACTGCCGCGATATTGCCGATGTTCTGTCCGAGAAAGCTGTCTGCCGCCATGACCTGTCGAGTGCCTCTATTTCTTTATGTGATAACCAGTCTTGAATATCCACCACACGGTGCCGATGCAGGCCAGCAGGAACATCAGGATCATGCCCAGACTCACTGCAATGCTGACATCCGCCAGTTCATAGAAGCTCCAGCGGAAGCCGCTGATCAGATAGAGCACGGGGTTGAACAGGGTGACTGTCTGCCAGAACGGCGACAGCATGCTGGCCGAATAGAAACTGCCGCCGAGAAACACCAGCGGCGTCACGATCAGCATGGGAATCAACTGCAGCTTCTCGAAATTGTCTGCCCAGATGCCGATGATGAAACCGAACAGACTGAAGGTGATGCAGGTGAGCAGCAGGAACAGGATCATCACGAAGGGATGAGCAATCTGCAGTGGCACGAACAGGGCCGAGGTGGCCAGGATGATCGTGCCCAGGATCAGCGATTTGCTGGCCGCGGCCCCGACATACCCTAGCACCGCCTCGAACATGGACACCGGCGCCGAGAGCAACTCGTAGATGGTGCCGCTGAACTTCGGAAAATAGATGCCGAAGGACGCGTTCGAGATGCTGTTGGTGAGCAGGGAGAGCATGATGAGCCCCGGCACGATGAAGGCGCCATAGCTCACACCTTCGACTTCCTGGATGCGCCCCCCGATGGCGGCGCCGAACACCACGAAATACAGCGAGGTGGAGATGACCGGCGCCACGATGCTCTGCAGCAGAGTGCGGCGAGTGCGCGCCATCTCGAATTTGTAGATGGCCTTGATCGCGTACCAGTTCATCGTGCTTCCTCCACCAGCTTCACGAAGATTTCCTCCAGTGAACTCTGTGTTGTGCGAATGTCCTTGAAGTGGAT
>JACCDP011223607.1_pt1 | contig 41295 bp, 45 predicted proteins | sample 7445841 | NCBI WGS metagenome assembly JACCDP01 (sample SAMN15323441, study PRJNA562643) | freshwater metagenome | isolation source: river surface water | place: USA:Blue River Watershed | collected 2017-08-17 | reverse complement strand
TGCGGCTCTTCGTGCATCGCATTAAGCTGTTCAATGTCAGTCAGTGCTTTGAGGGGTAGCTCCAATTCGCTTGCCAACTCAAAGATTGAACAACGCCGAGTAAGTCGATACTCACGCAATCGGCTACCGTAACTATGCAAGACGGCCACATGGTCGTTGATTTTTTTGTTATCCATAACCGCCATCCTAAAATCGCACTATTTGGGTGCGTGCACTATTTTTGTGCGCCTAATTTTAGTAAGAAATTATTAAGATTTCAAAATGAACAGCATAAGAAAGCGTCATGTACCAACCAAGTACTCAACGACTAATCGAAAAGGAAACGGCGGGGATGCTACCTACACCATACAAGTGGCCTCAGGAGGGCAATCGGAATCCAAATCCGCCGGCTCATGGGACACAAGACGAACTGGACGGCGGCGTGGAGTGAGGTATGTTGACGGATCAAGGACTTGGTTAACGCTGATTGACGTGGAGAAACATAAAACTGGCCAAAAAACTGGCCACGGGGCATTTAAGCGGGTGGCCGGAGGGACAAAACCCAAACGCAAACACTGGCCACGGGAGCGTTGCCCTTTATAGGAATTTCCTATAACAAGGCGAATTTTCACGGTTTAGCGAACCCGTGAAAGGGGTCTGGTAGGCCGACTTAAAGCGCAGCGGAAGGGGCAGCAAGTGTTTTTACTTCTTACCACTTAGCGAGGGTGGTAAATCTCGGTTCTGCGAGCCTTAGACAATCCCCCGGGCCAGCTTTACGACCCCCGCCGACAACCTCGCGAAAAGCTCGTTTGCCTTGGGTGTCATGGTCACAATCCTGCGCCTGGCATCCTCTTTATCAACCTCGATTGACAAAAGCCCGCGACGCTCCAGGGTCGTTAATGCTTTATGCAGGGAGGCAGGCGAAGCCACGCCGCATTGCAAAATAACGGCCTGAACATAGAGCGGTAAAGCAGAGGGTTTCAGCGTCGCCACCCACTCAAGGGTGCGCTGAGAGATGCGGTCCAACTCCGAGTAGCCCGTGCGGGCCTCCATGTCGGACAGGCTCTTTTGGAGCGCGATCCACTTATTCGTCATGGTTAGGAATCATACCTTTTCAATGGGCTTTTCCCTGCCGCCCCAAATTACGGGCGGGCAAAGACCACGTCCCGATGAATCCGCAAAACCTCGGTGTAACCCAGCCCCGCCAACAGGTCTGTGACGTGGCGGTCTGAGGTGCCGTACTGGCCCCCAAGTCCTTTAAGCTCCAGACAGATCACTGGCGAAGAGGCCGCGATGGTCTCAGCCGCACCCTGGAGGGCAAAAAACTCATAGCCCTCGACGTCAAGCTGCAGCAAATCGCAATCCGTTATGGCCAGGCCATCGATTCTCATCACGCCCACGTCATCGCCCTCAACCATTCGATGCGCGCCAATGTTTCCTGGCTCGTGTGAAAGGACGGCGGCACGGGAGGGCTCGCGCCCAAAGGCTGCTTTAATAGTGTGAATATTTGCGTGTTTTTGGGTGTTTAGGCAAAGCGCCTCGTAGTTAGCCTCATCCGGTTCGGCGGTGATCACTTGGGCAAAAAGCTGGGCCAGACTCACAGGCCAAATGCCGATGTTGCCGCCCGCCTGAATCACCGTGCGAAACTGTTTGCAATGCCGCACGATGGCAGGAATGTCGTTGACTTCGCGCAAAATGATGTCCAAGGCGACGCGGTCTGCCACGGGGGTCATCCAGCCGTGACGATTTTCAAGTTTGATAGTCAATTGCGTTTTGCTCCCAAGGTCTAGGTTTGCCGTGAAAAATGATGATCCGGTCGCCAGGGCAAGCGCCCCGCTCTCGGCGGTCGGCTTTAAAGCTAACGATCCCGTCGGTCAGGTCTTGCCAATAGGCGACTGGGTATTTGCGCTCAAGCAGCAGGCGCTCAATAAAAATCTGATCGCCGCCGGGCACGAAGTCCGGGCTTGACCGAAACGATTCGGAGAGAAAATCCAAAGGCTCCTCCCAATACATCACTGAGCTTTGCATGGCTTGAGGATTAGATTTGCCGCGATAGACGTCGCGCAAAATAACAAATGGGCGCCCCCTGGCGGCGGTCACGATGGGTGTGCAGTCGCCCAAGAGCACGGTGTCTAAATCAAAATAAAGAATAGGTGGGCGAAGCTTAAAGAGCTCCATCTTGGACCACCACCCAGCCCAATCGTGTTTTAGCGGGACGCACTCGCAGGCAGGGACATCTTGGTCCGTCAGACAAACGAACCTGTGCGCCGGCAAAAACCGCTGACACATAGCCTGGAGCGCCAGGACGTGCTTAGGCTTGTAATCGCCGCCGGATTTAAGGACACTTATGACGTTTAGATTTATCATGTGAACACTAAAGTTTGAGGGAAAAATGCTTGGTTCAAAGACGCTGACAGAGTTTTTGTGGGCCTCATCACTAATTTGTTTTATGAGTGCCAGTGCCGTCTACGCCCAAGCGCCGGCACCTCCCATGAAACCCCTAAAGACTGTTTTATCTGAGTTAAGGTCAGAACTAGACTTATCGAAAGCGTCTTATTTCTTTATGCGTTGCACTGGGTTTTCTTTCGCCACCGCAGGGCTTCTTTCAAGCACGGGCGGCGCTGAGGGAAAGACTGTCGCGGACAACTGGACAAAGCACGCAATCGTTTTAATTGAATACGCGGCTGAGGTCGAGAAAATGGTTGATGAAAAAAGAGGCAAACGCCAGACAAAAACCCCGGCCGAACGAACTGACATGATCTTGAAGACTGGGGCCGAAATGTCAAATCTTTATGTTGATCGCATGAATGCCAACTACGTGCGTAGCGGAAATTATTTGGTTGACGACCCATGGCTAAAAGAGGAAATGGATTTGTGCCGAGACGCACCGACCACAGTAATGAAAGCTTTTAGGTAAACAAGCGATGACTTCAATAAGCCCTAAACGTATTGATGCAAAACTTAAATCGTTAGGGTTGGCTTTGATAAAAGTAATGGCCTGCGCCATTATTTTTTCATTAAGCGCTTATATCGATTACGTTCCGACATTAGCGAAGTATATCCAAAGTTTTTTTCCAAAAAATGCAACGTTCACCTTCTTGGGTGCTTTTGTAATTGTTCCAATAATAATTCTCCCATTTTTTTTAATTTATAGGATGTATTTAGATGCCGCGAAAAAAATTGTAGATCAACAAAAAAATTTCGTTGTTATTCTAATTTTTTTGTTCCTTCTGACCTACCTGACAATGTCCTCCACATATTGGCTTGAAGCGGAGAATATTTTCGCTGCGCTGCTAAATATTTATGAGATATTTTTCAAAGAAAACTGGCTGTGGATTATTCTCTTTTTTAGCTTGACAGCTTTTTTGGCATATGTCTTTTGCGGACAAATTTTAATGAGCCAAAACAAAGCCGATTTAAGTGACGTGGTGGTAAAGAGTTTTGCAGGATCGGGGGTTTTTCTCTGGATTCTGTTTCTTTTTATGTACGGAAAAAGTGAGGACAAACGCTATTTTTTAGAAAACTTTCCTAATGTCTCATTCGATTTGGCTGCTCATAATTTTGTGTGGTACTCGTTTCACAGTTTCTCCATACTTGCGGGGTTATTGTGGGCCGTTAAATTTAACCCGTACGTCAAGGCCAAACTTGCAGCCGATATCAGAGATAAAGAAAAAGCGATATAAACTTGAGGGCTAATACGACCAGAGCCTGGGATGGTCAGTCGCCAAATCGAGATGCAGAAAGCGGCCCTGCCCTTTTTGCTGAATTCCCACTCCTTTAAAACCCAACTGAAGCGCTAACCCCAATAGCCGATGAGCGTCGGCGCCCTCCAATGCCACATCGCACGCCAAGCCCGTGGTGTGAGCTCCTGGCTCAGGCTTTTTAGCTTCAACCGGGTGCTTTGCGCAGCGATAGCCCGAACTGATCCGCATCGATTTATTGAAGGTCGAGCGAAGGTGCTGCAGCCGGTCCATGAATTCTTCTTTCATGTCGTTGGCGCCGCAGTGGGAGCACTTAAACTCTGATTCTAAAAAATTAGGGTAGCGCTGCCAGTCAATCATCGGGCCACCCCACGCCACTTCTCAACCGTCCGAAGAGCACCTAAGCCCAACATGCCCAGCACCAATTCCATCAAACTCTCAGACAGTAGCGGCGGAGGGCTGAACTCTGCCCCCGCGAGGGCCGCTAACCAAAGAAGCAGTGGGTAGATCACAAAGTTATAGGACAGCCCCGCCACGCAAATCCAACCCACGGCGGGGCGCCAACCCGAGACAAATAGGTTTGGGTTTTGCGCCTCTGTCTCGTTGACTTTGATTTGACCGAGAGCAAGTTGAAGATCTTGCTCTTGGGCCGCCCTAATTAATTCGGCCTGCGCCTGTTCGCGAGCGTCTTTGTCTGGGATAATTTTGTCAATAAGCTTTAGCCCTATTTCAATAACCGATAACGGATTCATAAACCCTCCTTTCAAATGCTAAAAACTGCTTTGATATTGCTGCTAATCACAGTGCTATGGTCTGTGATCATTGCTTTTCTTGAAGGGATAGGCGGGCTGCTGGATCGAATAATGAAACTGATCCGAAAGGTGTCGGAAAAAAGCAGTAACAAACTGAGAGCCTATCTAGGAAAGAAAAAATTTCCTGCCATCCCCAACATCGATCCCCGTTTAGAGCACAAGGTGAAGGTCGGACTACTAGAGGGAGAAATCCTTCGATTCAAAAATTACTTGAATCCCGAACCGACCTTTAATGGTTCCTTGCCCTACCCTGCGTGGGAGGCGCCTAAATACCAGTTGCCCGTGCGGCAGCACATACCAACAAAAAGTATTTTTATTGGAGATTTGCAAACCATTCTCACCCCAAACGCCATCACCATTAAGGCTAGGATTCAGAGTTTATTGAGTCTTCCCCATGATTTTCCTGAGCGGTCGCCAGTATCGCCACTTATCCAGCCGCCCCCACAACCTTTACCCTACAAACCTTTTGATATCGAAGAGCCTAGTTTCACCCTTCCGGAGTGGGCGGGAATCGCAAGTTTTTTAAATGATTTTGTTAAAAAAGAATATGCTTCGGAACTATGGAAAACTAGAAAGGCAAGAGAAAGATATCACGAGCTAATCGAGCTGGAACAAAAACAGCGTAAGGAACTTGAAAAGGAAAAGCGCGAGGCTGAATCCAGATACCAATCTGCAAAAGTGCGTTTAAGTGCTGCGTATGAAAGCCAACTTCAAGCGTACACGTCAGCAAAAACTACTTGGGATAAACAAGCGGCTGAGGAAAGAAAGACCTTTGCGTCTCTTTTGGAGCAACAAAACCAACTGGAAACGATTGAGGAACCAACAAAACTGGTGATTTCAAATATCGACTTCCCAACTTGGATGCCGACCAATTTTGAACTGCAATATGATGGAGCCGCACAAACCATAATTGTTGAGCATGAATTCCCAAATATCGAAGACTTGGAGTTCACCAAGGCAGTACACCTTAAAACCGGAATCGTAAAAAAGCCTTTAAATCAGAAAGAACTTAAAACCATCGTTGATTTCTTTTATCCAGCACTTTGTCTTCGGATAGCCTACGAGAGCGCCCGGCAAATCCAATCACCGATCCTAAAAGCAGTCGCAGTAAACGGGTGGGCGAACTACAAGGTTAAGTCAACCGGCAATGCAAAGCGGGCTTATTGCGTGAGTATGTTTGCAGAAATAGAAAAATTAAAAGAATTGAATCTTGCTGCCCTTGATCCCGTGAGCGCTTTCTCATCCTTCAAGGGGAACTGGTCTAGATCTTTTGAATTTACTCCAATAGCGCCAACTATCCGGATCAACACAGCCGACCCACGTTTTGTGGATAACAAAGACGTTTTAGGTGGGTTACAGATTGAGACGAATTTGGCTTGTATGGACTGGGAGGATTTTGAGCATCTCTGCCGTGAACTTTTTGAAAAAGCATTTGCTGCAAACGGCGGTATTGTCAAGGTCACACAGGCGTCGCGGGACCAAGGGGTCGACGCGGTAGTATTTGACCCTGATCCGATTCGGGGCGGAAAGATTGTCATACAGGCAAAGAGATATGTGAACACTGTCGATCTGTCAGCCGTGCGAGATTTGTATGGCACAGTTATGAACGAAGGTGCTATGAAAGGCATTCTCGTTACAACGAGCCAATATGGGCCAGAGGCATATTCTTTTATCAAAGACAAACCTTTAACTCTGATTAGCGGCCCCGAACTACTTGGGCTGCTCGATCAATACGGCTATCGATTCCGCATTGACTTAGAAGAAGCCCGGCAAATAATGCGTAAAAATCAACAAGGCTAACTACATTAGCCCCGTCTTACGTGCTAAAAACATCACCGCAGCTGTGACTAAAAAGACCACCGCTCGGTCAACCCACTTGGCGGTAGAGTCTTCAACGCTGCGGCGTAAGTTTTGATCGCGCTCGACTGCCGTTAACCTGCTCTCAACCCGGTCTAGCGTCGTAAACGCTCGTTCTATCGCGGAAGACGCCTGAGCCTGGCGTTCCTCGACCAACGCAAGTTTTGTGATTGCTTCACTGAGTTTAGACAAAGCCGTTTTAATCTCGCCAACATCATCGTGTAGGGCATCAAGCTGCGCCGAAAATACGGCTAAGCCGGGTTCGTTTTTAGTCGATTCCATATCTCTCCGATCCAATAGTTGATTAAGCCGCCGTATCGCCGCCGAGTACGTATTCAGCCGCAGCCCCGCCAGCGTTGCTTCGGACGTAGAGTTCAGTCACGGCCCACTGGCCGTTGGTCTTGGTGTGAGAAGCACGGTTGCGCAAGCTGGCGCCCGATGCGGCTGAGAAGGTCGCGGCACCGGCTGCGACTTGTACAACCTGACAGCGAAAGCCGACGGACAAAGAGTTGGGCAGCGTGAGCGTTACGGCGTTGGCGTTATTGATCTCTACCACCTTGTCGCAATCATCTACGGTCAAGGTGTAGGCGAGTGGCGAGCCAGAGCCGGTCTGGGTATTTACTGGGGCGTAGCGCCTATCGGCGACGATTGCCTGCCGGTGGTCCTGGTAAGAAGAGATCGAGGCACTTGCAGTGACCACTGAATAGAGCCGTATGTAGTCACCGAAGTTGTTCCAATTGGTCGTAGCCGTCGACCCCGTGATCGCCCCCGAAGTCCTATTGGCTACGATGTAGTTTGTGGTGCTGGCCGTTAGCGCCAAGGTTCCGTTGGCAACCGAGGTTCCAAAATAGCGCCCGCCGTAGTAGCCCCAAGTTAGCGCGGAAGTGGTGGTTGCTCGATTCGCCCCGAACATCGCCTTGGAGGCGGCGTTAAGCGACGCGTTGGCCGTGACCTCTTTTTGCGCTTGCGTGCTGCTGATGCTGTCAATATTAGACGTGCTGTCTGCCATGAATCTCTCCTTTAAATTACGGCCTGGGCAGGCATGCCGCGACCGTAGGTGCTGCTCATTTGGTAAATCCGAACGGTGACGGTGGCTGGCGCGGGTGAACCAAAATCAGTTACCTGTTGCGCAGCGGTGTAGGCGGCCGTGTTGGTTGTGGCTGTCAGTGTCCGCACGACTGCGGACGGCGAAACGCCTGGGTTGATGATGTCGATCTCGTAGGATTCCGAGGTCTCGCCAACGGGGGTTTCAGTAAAGCTCTGCCACTCGGTGCCGATGCGGCTTGAGCGAATCCAGTTGATGGTTAGATCCTTGTTCGCTTTTCTGCCGCCGCCGACGTGCACGGGAGCAAACGGACGCAGCCCGATTCCGGTGTTAGTGAAGACAAACGCAGTCGCATCTAGGATCGAAGTGCCGAAGGTAGGCGTCTTGTAATAGCGCGCCAGATCGAGCTCAGCGGTCTCGTCATCGGTTCTAAAGACATTGGTTAAAACCACGAACCGCTCACCGGTTGTGTGGGTGTCGGTGCGAGTTCCCCTTCGTCCACGTAGCAGTCCGCTTAACGTGTAGGAGTAATCGGCATTCAGCGTTGCGTTTCTATACTGCAATATCTCATCGCCCACCAAACAGCCATTTGAGCCGTTTAGAACCTGGAGCATAGATTTGCTTTCGAGCTCGTCTGCGCTATTAATCATCACTACGCGAACCGTGTTGATCTCGTCGAAAACGTTGTCATAAAAGGCGCTTAACGCTGTAGTTGCTTTGCCAAGCACACATGACTGTGTGATGGTTTCGTACTCGTAATACGCTTCGTTATCCGTGCTCTTGAAAACAGCGGCCCCTCGCCACGGTGACTGATACCCGTTGGCGGCGATGTAAAAGCCACCGGTATTGTCGCTGTCTCGCAGAATTGGGATATCTAAAAATACGGCGTTTGTGACACTCTTGGGATATAGAAGGTCATTCGGAACCGTTGTGAGTCCGGCAATCGGCGTTTGAGCATAGAGGCTATTGGTGTCGAGTGACCCCTCGAATTCAAGCATATTACCTTTGAGACTTTTCTTTGTGATGCGAATAGTGTTGCCGTCAATGGTCACCAAATCGGTGGGCTCGACTGCCGAATAGTGGCGAGTGGTTGTGAATTTGGTAGACGTCCTGCCCGCCCAGCTTGTGTAGAGAGCAATCTCGGCCACCACCTTAGCCTCGCCAGGCGTGAAGACAGCGGGTACCTCGATGATTATTTGATTCAAAGAATTCGTCGTAAAGCGAGACGCAACTTGCGCACCTTGCTGGAGCTCGATGTCTTGATCCGAATACTTCAGGGTAATGCTTGTGGGCAAGGCAATCTCATCGGCTCGCGTAAATGGCAGACGAGTAGGAACCTCGGAGCCTACGTCATGGGCAGCCAAATCCTCGAGGTCAATCGTGGTCGAGTCAGCGAGACTTCTAGAAACAAACTTTAGTTTTCCACCGCTCTCCACCGCGTCAAATTGATAGGCGTTCATTAACGCTTCCATGACGCCACGCCCCGACCCCGTGCCAGTAGCCATAAAGCCTCGAACACCGCCAGTGAGTTTTGTGGTTTCGATATCAGTTGCATCAAGCCCCACGAGAGCGCACTCAGCCGCAACCACGGACGCGAGTGGAGCCTTATCTAACTGGAGCGTGTCCCCCACCCTCCAGCGATAAATTGTGATGCCATTTTGACTGGCGGGAAGGGCGCTGTAATACCAACCCGGAGCAATCGAAGACTCGTAGCCACCGGACGGGCCCTTTGTGCTAGGCGCGCCGGTATAGTCGAGGTGACGCTCTAACTGCAAACTAGCCGCACTATAAACGTCAATGCCATTAGTATCCCACCAACAGATAAACTCATCAGTAACCGCCGAGTATTGGACGTTTTGCAAGACCGACATTCCAAAGTCGACAACTCCCGAACTGATAAATTGACCGGTCGAGCCATCAAAAATTAAGTAATTACGCGCCGTGTCCGCGTTGTTAAGGAACGCACCAAAGCCCACGATCCGATTGCGTTTAGTGTCAAAAGCATAATTGCTTCTTGGAGCCCCAATAGTATTAAAGGCATTTCCAGCGCCGTCTTGAGGGGTCGCCAATAGCGATGGCAGTTCGTATTCAACGAGCTTGGTGTAGCTAAAGGCGTCGTAAAACGCTACGGTGTCTGTCCCATATTCGGTCCACACCATTACAACATTTGCGACGAGAGCACCGTTCGATATGGCAAGCGAATCGGAATAAAGAGGGTGCGTTTGAACGGTGCGCGAAAATGGATCAATGCTATAAAAATTGTCAACAAAAGCGCCTTGATTGAATACAAGAACCTGTTCTGCAATTGGATTCCAGCGCAATAGATAGAGCGTATTAGAGGTGAACGCCGATTTTGTAATTGTTACGGTATGCTTAAAAACAAAGCTGTCCGCATCAAAAAAGTGAAAGTAATCAAAATAAACACCTACGCGAGTGTCTCTGCACGACAACACAATTTCTCGCGTCACAGGAACATAGCAGAGCGTGTCGTAGGTGTAGGTTGAGTCGTTGGGTTGGATTTTTGGGAATATGTATTCAATTTCGCGTGTTGCGGGATTGAACACGAAAGGAGAATCGTTGAGCTGAGCGCCAACAAATAAGCGGTCGGTATTGGGGTCAACCACAATATATTGACCGCCGATGTCTGGAACGCCGCTTGCGGGCGAACCAGAGACTTGATAAATTATTTCTGGCTGCGGATAGTTGATGTCGGCGATTGTCGCGACTTCAAATTTGAATTGCGGAATACGTGCACCATAATCATCCAGCTTTAAGCCCTGGAAAACTATATAAGCCTCTCCCCGATACGCCGGTGCGTCGCCCTCAATAGATTGAATGTACGGATCAGGGGTCTGTGTCTCGGTTCCGTCATAAACACGAATGTCATCAGCTTTGTCGAGTCCGGAGATGATCACCGGCAGCTCGCCCTCCCCCAGTTGAGACTGTGTTGTTTGGTCCTCTGGGGTTCGCCGATCCCAAATCAGTTTTCCATCCGCCCAGATTCGACGTATGCCAGAGATGGGCCCCTGGCAAATGCTTATTGCGACATCAACCGAGTAGCTGTACGTTGTTTGCTCAGGCCCGCCGCCCTTGCCACCTTCCTTTTTTTCCGTTTCCTTGATTTCCGTGGCCCAGATAATGTTTCCCGACACGCCATAGACGCCATAAATTCTTGGGATCGTTTCGCCATAGGCACTCGATTGAACCTGGCGATCATTTAGACGCGGGCCATCGGGTAATTTTGGGGGGAATAGGGCGCCGCCCGCAGCAGTGCCGATTGAAAAACCGTAAGCAGCACCCTGTGGCCCGCCAATGGCAAAGCCAATGGCTGCGCCGGCAAGTCCCATAGCAAGCTGAGCCATTATTTTACTCCCGCAAATTTGTAGACGGAGACGATGCGCTCTCGCCAGGTGCTGTCTAAATCGTGCTCAACGACTTTGCGAGCGTTCGCAAAAGCGTGGATCATCCCTCGGTCGGTGCGAATGCCAAGATGTTGCGGACGGCCAAAATAGGAGAACAAAATAACGTCCCCCAGTTGCGGCTCTCCTTCCACCATTTGAAGGTTTTGATTAAGGCTATTGAGCATCGCGTAGCTGTTGGGGCGTCTGGCATACCCGGTCTCTTCATAATCTATGAGGCCAAGATCGTTGCCAACATTAAGAATCAAACCCGCGCAGTCGATTCCAGCAACAGTTCTGCCCTGGTGTCTAAAACGAACGCCAAGATACTTCCTTGCCTCTTCGACAATCTTTTCTCGCATGGTAATCATCGCCCGCTGCGCATGACTCTATTTAATCCCGGCACATGCGGATGACCCCGGAAATTCACCGCGTTGGAAAATTTAGCCACGCAATCTTCTTTAAAGCGCTTAGTGCAACCGGCGATGGCCGTGTAGGTGTCACCCACAGCCACTGGCAGCGGGAACTCTAGTTGCACAATAAACAGTGTCGGTGCCGACTCTTTGATCTCCATGCTTAAGCCCACCGCCTCGCCACTGGTCATCTGAATTTTCCCGGCAGCAAAATAGCCAACAGTCCCTTGCGGCGCAACAACACCACCACTTGTATAAGTACCAAACGACGTCGTGTTAATGTTGACCGTGAACGTATTCGTAGCCACGGTCTGGACGACCCCATAAAGACCGTTTATTTGCGTCATGCCTAAAACGCTGTGAAAAAATACGTATTGACCAGCCAGCAGGCCGTGTGCGGCTGAAGTCACGGAAGCTGCTCCCGCCTTCGTAATACCCGTGATTGTTTTCCCAGTAGGCCCAGCTTCGGTTCGGCCCGAATCAAACAAAACAATCTGATCAGCCGAGATTGCGGTAATAGTCCCGGTCACGGTGTACGGAGTAAGATCGACGCCACACTGCGCGCTCCCCAATTCAATCGTGCAAGTGGGCGAATACACTCTGTTTCTTGATTGAGTAAAAGCGCTGCTTAAGCCACGAAGCTCAGTTTCAAATTTTCCGTTTTGAATTTGAATGTCACCAAACCGGCCTCGGTTCAGAATGTCTTTGCCTTGAGAAAGGTCTTTCCAGTTGACCTGAAAAATCTCAACCTCGGCGTAGTCCCAAGCTCCGTTTAAAAGGTCTTGAGGATCGATCAGAGAACTATCAAGTAGACCTCTTGCCTGGGAGTTATCCGGGGCCAGCTTGGTTTGCGTCTCATACGCGCTTGGCAGAAAACCAGACTGCGACTGATACGTTAAGCCTTCAAAAATAACGTCCTCGTCGTGGTCCGTGAAGCCTAAAGTAATTTGAGGAGAACGCTGTAGAGTGACCTTAAAACAAACGCAAGTCGAGGTCGTGTCACCTTGCAGATGAGTAAGCAACCCAGCGGGAATGATTTTCATTTATTCCCTCACTTCTTGCAACGTGACGCTTGGCCCGGCAATTAAGCGGTTGTCGTAGGGTCCGCCTAGAATCATTTCCCAGTCAATCTCATCATTAGCAAAGTGAACGGGCACGTAAAAATCACCAGACCAGGTGAGTGCTTCGGTGGGCTGCGGGTACTTACGGGCCGAGCCAGGCCCAGTGACAGTCAGTCCTGTCGTGTTGGTGCTGATGTAAAGCTTGTTGGAGGCAATTGAAGAGATGCTGTGGCTTAAGTTATTAAGCACGGTCGATGACGTACCCGTGACACTCTGAAGATAGACGCGACCGCCCGTGGTGAAAAGGCTTGTAAACGAAGTGCCGCTAAAAGTGAGCTCCGTTGGATTGCCCACAGTAATTGCGGTTGGGGAAGCCGAGGCGTCATAAACAAAGGTCACAATGCCGGTTGTGTAGGAGGCTGCGTAATTGCCGGGCGCTGCGCCCGAGGTCTGTACCACCCCACCCCGCTTCAACGCAATCGCCGATTTGGGTCGAGTAATTCTGCGGTCGTAGGTGCGAATCGCATTGATGGTGGAATATCTAAGATTCAAGGAATAGCTTGGAACTCCATAACCAAAACCAATGGTCCCAACCGGTGCGCTGTTTTGCCACCCTTGCAGATTCCCTCTGGCGTAATCGACTGTTTGATCTTTGGGGTCTTGCATCAAAAAGCCGAAAGCGCCGCCGTCTGTCGCTTCGTGGAGCGCTTCTATCTCGAGCCACTGCGCCACCTCCATCGGGGCAACACCTAAGTCATACTGACGCAGTGTTCGGGCCCAATTGACATTGACCGATTCATAGCCGTTTCCTCCCATGACGCGAGTGTTACTACGCATATTTTTTCCGCGAATCCCCGCCCGAATAACAGATTCAGGAAGTATCAAGTCGTCATAGATTGTTATGGTCATGTGTTTCGTCCAATCGCTCGTTGAATAGCCTGGCCTGTCGCTGCTGCGATTTGCATCTGAGATCTGCGATCAGAGGCGCCATTGATCGTGAAGCTGTTGTTAACCGTGATTTGATTGCCCGCTTGCCCGGCAAGTTGATTGTTGGGAATAATCGTCCCGCCGCTTCGTGGGGTAACGAAGAGCTCCGGCCCACGCTCGCCCACCAGATAGGTCTTATCTGGGAATACGTCTCCGCCGGTGGCGCGGGCTCCGAATAGCGTTGAGAAAAAAGCCCCCATTCCACTGCTGGCTCCACCCGAGGCGCCGGACAGAATGCCGCCCAAGGCGTCTTGCAAAGGTTTGGTGACCAAATTGCGCATAATGATTCGGATTAAGTCCTGCTCAATCCCCTTCAAAAGGCTGCGCAAATTGCCGCCACTAATCACCGCATCCTCGAAAGCAGTGCCAATAACATCACCAAATCTCTTGGCGATGTCCTCCATCTGCTTGAGTTGATCGGGAGCCTGTACCGGAAAAATCTTGTCGAAGGCGTTCATTCGCGCTTCCGCAATTTTTTCCTCTACCTCGGCAACGCCATACCCAGCCGCGATCAGCCGCTCACGCAAATTCAAAAGTCGTGCCTCTTCGTCAGCCAATTTTTGAGCGGGCGAGGCGGTTTCGTCGTAGAGCGTCTTCCACTCGCGATTTAGCGCGAGCGCTTCCTCAAGTTGCGTCATGGAAGCCTCTTGCTCTTCACGTCGGCGTATTAAGACATCAGCCAATTTCTGCGACGCTTCAAGCTGCTGCATCGTGGCGCCCGCGAGAAACACTTCGGCTACGGCGAGCTCCTCGTCAGACATCGTTAGTTTCTGGACGGCCAGCGCCTGGCGCTCGATGAGCTTTTCTGCGTCGTCGTTAAGGGTTACTTTTTTAGTATCGCCAGCCAGTGCTGGAGCATCTTTTTTTGTTTCTACTTTCTTGCCACGTGCCTCGGAATCCATACGCCGTGAGATCTGATCACTCATATCGCCCGTCGCTTTGGCAAGCGCTTCAACCTGAGCCAGTTCCCGAAGGTAGGCTCCGCGCCGTTCCAATGATTTGGCAGCCAGGCTGTCTTTCTCGCCTCGGGCAATCAGCTCCCTGTAAGAGTCATCGATTGAACGGATTTCGCCTTGTATATTGCCGAAGGGGTTGGTTAGCCCAAGCTTGAGCATGTCTTGAAACTGCAAGCCGTGTTTTCGGGCAAGCAAGAACTCGTTGGCCAACTGAGTCACATACGGGATTAGGCTATTGCCAATTTCAATTGCGGCGCTATTGGAGGCGGTCTTGATACGGTCAAGATTGTCATTAAATTCATTTGCCCGGCGGGCGGCGTCCGGCAGGATTACCCCGCCCAGACGCTCTAATTCGTTTCCCATTTGGGCTAAGCCTTCGCGGCCATTATTTAGGAACGTGATCATCCCGGCGCCAGACCGCCCGAACAGCGCCACGGCTAACGCACTCTTGTTGGCACCATCTTCGTATTGAGCGAACTTGTCTGCGACCTCGGCAAGTATCTGGTCAGTCGCTTTAATGTTGCCATTGGCATCTTTAACAGACACGCCAATGGCGTCGAAGGCTTTCTGCGCTTCGCCGGTACCCCGTGCCGTCTCAGCAATTGAGCGGTTAAACTTAATGATATTAGTTGCAAACTCTTCGGTCGAGACGTCACTAAGTTTGGCAGCGTATTGAAGCTTTGATAAAGAGTCCGTCGTGATACCGGTGCGCTCGGATAAGTTGTAAAGCGCATCGGCTGCATCGATAGCCCCTTTAATCCAACCGGCAAACATCTGAGCCGAAAAATAGGCCGCAAGCCCTCCGACCAGCGTGCGAGCGTCTCGCGAAATGGAATTAAAGCTCTTTTGCGCTTGGTAGGCAGCCTTTTCCATGCCGGAGCGAAACTGCGCCGTCTCTGCGACCAAGGAGACAACAAGATTTCCAAGAGCACTCATGATTCAGTTTTCTTTCTAATGACTCGGTTAGCGAACATCGCTCGCAAAACATTTGAGGCTTTCTGTTTTGGTTTTTCAGGCTCGTTTTGCAGCTTGAAAAAAGCCATCCATTCCGTGAGCTCGGCACTCGACATTCGTGAAAGCATTTCCCCGACCGGCATGCCGAGCTTGAGCGCCAAGGAGAAATAAAATCTTCTCTCGGGCCGGGATTCTAGTTTTTTGCGAGGTCGTCCAAATCGGTCTGAGTGAGCCGATTCAATCTTTGCGCGACTTTGATGCAACGATCTAGTGCAGCCGAAGATTTTCTCCCCAGTGCCACTAAATCATCCTTTGCAAAAAGGGAATTGCCGCCCTCATCGACGGCAGTGGCAAGCAAAAGCTTTGCGCGAATATTGTCCATATTGGACTTATCTGCAATGAGCGATTGCTCCCACGCATCGCGCATGGCTCCGGTCATCGAGGCGATGATTACGTCACCGCCCCATTCAGGAACCGAGACCACTTCTTTTTTCAGGTCATCTTTTTCGAGGATAGCCTCACGAGTTAGGATGGCCATTGATTAGGTCTCCACAATCGTGCCAGTAATTTCAATTGTCACGTTGCCCTCGATCACACCGTCAACCGCTCCGGCAATTGAAAAGTTGGTTACAAACCCTGCGAAAGTCCACGTGCTCACAGGCGAACCATCGACGAAAAACAGTTTAAAGTTTCTCTTGGTTCGATTTGCCCGGATGGTACGGAGTAATGCGTGTTGAGTATCGTTGGGAATGTAATGAATGACAAAGCTTAACTGGCCTTCGTCAGCCAGGCCCATTCGCTTTTCTTTGCCTGTGCTGGATAAATCGGTCACGTCGATTACCGCCGCAGAGCCTCCTGGGCCGGTGAACGATTTGATTTCCTTGATCGTTGTAAAGACTTCAGGTGAGGCGCCATTTCCGATTTTCAGTAATGTGCCTTGTGCTTCCAGTGCGTTTGAAGACATTTGATACTCCTTTTGAACGAAAAAAAACCGGCCCGTGCGCAAGGCAGGAACCGGTTTGGGGGAAAGCGAAGCGGCGTTTCAGCCGTTCGCGGAAATTAGTTTTTGATTAAATGTTTTTTTGCCAGACGTAGAAGTCCATGACCACTCGGTAGACCTTTACTTCTGACTCATAAAGGTCAGTGTCAAACTGAAGCGTTCCTTTAAAGGCGGCGGACTCCATTGCACCGCGAACCGAGTCCGATAATGTTTTTGCGCCGTCGTAAGTAAGTGCGTAGCAGTCGACCTGCATGCGCACCTGGTCAATGCTTGCGCTCGTATCCAAGACGTTAAAGGGGGTTCCCGCAATACGCGAATAAACAATGGCGGGATAAGTTGGGTTTTCAGGCATCTGCAACGGATAGCAGCGGTTGGAGACCAGCGCTTTTAGCGCATTGAAGATAGAGGTCTCAATCATTTTTTAAACCTCAGCTTTTTCACCTGGTTTTCAATCGCAATACCAAGCTGCCTTGTAATCGCTTCTAAGGCCTGCTGCTTCGATCTTTCAAAGCCATCTCTGAAAAGTGGTCGTCTGACCATCTTCTTCGTGCCAAACTCCAGAAAGCGCCAGTAATAGGCGTCGCCAAAAGTAAAATAGTTCTTGCCCGCACGGCCCGAGCGTCGGTTTGCACGTGTGTTGGCATATTGCTTTTTCGTTCGCTTCATCAAGACTGCGTATTCCGAGCGGCCCATTGTTGTGCCCCGGCGGGAGCGCGCAATCACTACGTTTTTTTCGAGGTTTCCGGTCAACCGAGTGGCGCGGGCGTTTTCCTTAACACTTGCTTGAACCACCCGCGCGCCTTTTGAGACTGCGCTGTTTAATGGCCTACCCCGAACCGCCAGTGGGAGTTCTAAGAGCGCCTTTTGAAGCTCGGCAAGCCCCTTGATATTTACGGTCACAGGCGGGCTCATGGGGTCACCACGAGGAGCTCTAAGCCCTCGCGCCTTCCAAGTTCCATGACGTAGGCGACGTCATATTTTTTGGACTCAAATAGCACTTTATTAAGTACGCTGATATCGGACCGGTACCGGATCACGATTTTGAATTGAGCCTGTGGGACGACTTGGGAAGCCATAAAAGTTTCTTTTCCGCCAATTGGAACCACTTGCGCAGATACAGTAGCCAATAGTGTGTCCACATAGGTCATCTCTCCGTAAGAATTTTGAGTTGGAACGCTGGTGTAAATATCAACCCGACGATCAAGTTTCGCGGCATCCATCTCAGACTCCGAAAAATCGATAGGGATCAAGAAGTCCGTCTGCAAAGTCGTGTGGCACTCGCGCCTTTTCGCCGGAAATGGAGCGCATCTGATCGTAGAGATCACCAACGGCAAGCAGGATCCAATGACGTATCGGAGCGGGCACGTCGGCTCCGGTTGCCCCATAGCCCGCAACGTAGGTCACGGTCATCGCATTAGCAATGTTCGTCGTTGGGAAGGATTTGCCGTTTGCTGGGATGACCCAGCCAGGCTCGCTTACCTTGTCAAGAAAGTAGTCTGCGGAATTGAGTACCACTGGTGTGCCCGTCAGGTCCGTGTAGAGGATCTGACTCACAGAGACCACGGGCGGCATTGACAAGGGGATCGCACTGGGAAACTCATCTAACGTAAGTTTCCAAGTCGTATTGATTAGGGTCCGCTCGGTCCGGTTTTCCGCTGCCAGGCGGGCAACCGAAATCAGTGAGGTGATGTAAGTGTCATCAGCAGAGTGATCCACTCGTAAATGAGTTTTTGCCTCGGAAAGTGAAACGGGCTCAACGGCAGGTTGAACGAATCGAAATGGGTTCATTAAGTGTTCCTCAAGATAGTGGTCTTTTGTGAGGCGCGAGAGGTATTCAGTTGTTCTGGCCTGGTCGTATTTAAGGCGCCAGGTCGGGTGTACAACAGATCCTTGGGCGCAAAACCTACTCCGGCGGGCGCTTCGACAACCGCATAAACCGCAATCTGAGCCGAGGTCGAACCGTTAATTTGATTGACATTTTGTCCAAGCAATTTGCCTGGGATAACAATAAAACCAGAGCCAGAGGCGTTTTGTTGGTTAAGGCTCAGGCCCAAGAGCCGATGCACCTGTGTAATGGCACCGGTGCTTACCGTGCTGGGCTGGGCGGTGTTGGCGCCCGTCAGAAAATAACTAATCGTTACTGCTGCGCTGGTGCTGGCGTTGGCCTGGCTGGCATTTGCCCCCGACAAAACGTGTGTCTGGCTAACCGCTCCAGTCGTTGATGTATTGAGTTGGGCGACGTTTTGGCCCCCCAAAGCATCGGATTGCGACACAGCGCCTGTACTTGTCTGGTTAACCTGCGTGGTCGAGCTCGCGCTTAGCAGATGTGTTTGACTAATCGCGCCTGTGGTACTTGTATTGGGCTGGCTAACCCCATTCCCGGTGAGTAATAAAACCTGCTGAATTGATCCAGAGTCGGACGCGTTGTCCTGCGCAACCGAGTTACCAGCAAGCTCGTGGGTTTGCGAAATGGCCCCCGTACTGGACGTGGCAGTTTGGGCGACACTGTTGCCGGTTAGGTTCCGAACAGCCGCCGTAAATAACCAGCCTGTATTACTGGTGTTTGTGCTGTTTGCGCCTGCGTACCACGCGGCGCCTCCAGTAGCGGCCGTGCGTGTCAGGGCAAGATAGTCACAATCAACGATGCCCGACGCTTTTGAGAAAGTCGTTGTCAGCGACGCGCTAGATGACTGAACGGTGGCAAGATTCCCAGAGGTTCCTCTGAGACTAAAATTTTCAAAAGTAAACGTCCTTGATGTTTGAAATGTAATAGACGCGTTTGCAGTTGTATTTCTCAAATCATAGATCGCAGCGGTTCCGCCTGCTTCAAAATCAATGATAGAGGTTGTATTTATGTCGAAAGCGGGCCATGAGGGGTTCGGTGTTCCGACAAGTTCTAGGTCTGAGCCTGCAGAGCTCGTAATACGGATTGTGCCGTCGTTGTAATCAGGGAAATCAAAATTGCTAATAGCCGAACCGTTAATCGTGTCACCAGTGCCACGAAGCACGAGTTCGCCACCGCCGAACAGTATGCCGCGCTTTACGTTAGTAGTTGTCGTGCCAATTTCTAAAATCGTGTTGCTAGATTGATAACCATTGAGATCGTAATATCCGGTATAAGGTTGAATAATCGCCGCTTCAAGATTGGCAAGTAATTTTACTTTTCCTACAGGACTTGAATCATTTCTTGCACGGATGTAAATTGGCCACGTTGCGCATGAACGACCAGCAGCATCAATCTCCGCACCGTCCCTAAAGACTGCTCCAGAGGTCCCAGAAGTCGTAATGCCGCTACCGAGGATCAACTTGTCTTTAATAAAATAAAGTGTGCTTGCGTTTAGCGTGAATGCTGACGTCCGCGCACTGCAATTGAGTGTTCCCGCACGAGGCCTAGCACCAGCCCCCGATAGGCTTGTCGCGCCGGTGAGTTGATCAATGATGAGCGTATCTTGCGGTAAAGGGAAATTTGCTGAAGAACCTCCCCCTCCACTACTGAGCGCAAAGATGTTTGCCGTGTTCCAGTTAACTGCTCCCGTCCCTACGAGATAGACTGTTTTTGGAGCTGTCGGTGTCAGGCCGATGTTGTTTCCATAATCACCAATGTCTGTTCCCGACCATGTCGCGCCCCCGCCTAGAGTTAGGCCTAGGAAATCGACCGATGTCAAACTTACTGTGGCCGCATTGATGACGGGCCACGTACCCGCTTCTTCGGTGAAAACCGACGCCAAAATGACACGCCGCAAATTATCGCGACCAGTAGCCGTGAACGTACCGTTGACTGTGACCGTCGCGCCTACATAAAACAATACTGATTGAGTGCTGTAGTTCGCCCCGATTTCTGTAATTGTAAAGTTGTTACATGTAAAACTGCTTTCAACATCAACCTCTGTCGCCTCCGCAGTCGTTTCCAAGTTGTAGAGCGTTGCACCCTGCGGATCGATTGTGCCGCCCGCAACTTTTACGCTGATTGTTGACGTTCCTGCGTTAAATGTCGTTCCAGTTGGATTGATGCGCAGACCTGCAGCAGTACCTAAAAGCGAGACCGTTGACGAACCCAAATTGATGGTTTTTGTACCGGAGCCGAACGCTTGAAAATCAAAAGTCGTGAGGCTGTAATTGCCAGTATTGAACGTGCCCCCGCTGATATAGAAGCGACCACCACTACCACTGTTCTGCGCAAAATTGCCTGCAAGGGTGTACGTCCCGGACATAAACTCAGTTGTTTGAACGGTACCAGTAAAGGTGCGCCCGCCTTGGTCGAACGTGTGCGTGCCCGTACCGCGCAACTGAATTTTAAATGCACCACTCCACGTGATGTTAGAGCCGTTGAGCGAAAAGTTCCCATACACCTGCAGGATTTGCGAAGTGCTTCCAGCCATCGTCAACGTGCCATCTAACCCGCTGACGGTTAGACTTGCGCACGCCACAGTGCCGCTGATCGTGATCGTGAATGCGCCGGTGCCTACATTTGAGCTCTCATCAATGATGACATCATCAGAAGATGTGGGTGCGGTCTCGCCACCCGAGCCACCACTGCTAGCCGCCCAGTTCGTTGTGGTGGTGCTCCACGTGCCGGTGCCGCCAACCCAATAGCGATTCGCCACTTTCCGCCTTTAATTATGTGGGTTGCTGGGATGTATAAACCAGGACGGGGAAATTCACCGCGTTGCCAATAGTAATTATCTGGCCACTCGTTTCTTCGGTAACCCACAACACCTTGCTGTTGACGGTATCAACAAACGCGATATGTGAGGCTGTCCCGGTGGCATTTGCGCTTGCGTCGCTCTTGCCTGCTGCGGTGGTAAGCGTTCGATTATTGCCGGACGTGCCAAGCGTAAAGTCCGTCGAGGTCATTGCGACTTCGGCCAAAATGTCTCCATTTACCGTTGCATACGAGTTACCAAATGTGTAGGCATCAATCACAGCCATTTTGTTGCAATTAGTTTTGATGTAGTTAATCCCTTGGTCTAACACATCGGGGTGAGCATATTTAGCCATTTAATATTCCTTTGAAAAAGGTGTTGCCAACAATGAGCCACAAAAGACAGCTCAGTCTGTAAATCGGATAAGAGCCTCCTCGAGGCTTAGGCGATCAAAACAAGTAAGCGCTGTGTCGCGAGAGAGATTGAAAACATCGACGCCCTCTGTTTTGAGGTCTTGCGCTAAGTGCGGAAAGTGCGACATCCATAGAGCGTAGGATTGGATCTTGCTAAGTGGCCCTTGGTGTTGACCAAACCAGTGAGCCTTTTGGTTCTTGCCCGGTTTGCAATCGAAACCCAAAAGCAAAATGCGCTGCGCTCCCCAAAGCCAGGCGAGATTGATTGCTTGAAAACCGCCGTTGGCGCCTTGATGAATAGTTCCGTCTCGCCCAAGACCCTTTTCGTTTCGGCTGCCTACCCTTTGAATTCCAAACCGCTCATGGGCACTTAGGTCCTGAGTCCAGAGCTCGCCTTTGAATTCCTTTTTGACTTGCGCGAAGTGGACTTTCCACCACGGTTCGTCGCAGGCATAGAGAGCGTTTGCGAATCGAGCGATTCGCCAGGAGTCGTTGACGACAATGACACGCCAGTTGGTGCCTGTAAGAGCATTGCAGTCGTCTTCTGTGAGACTGGGGCCGCTCGCAATGACACAAACGGTGTGCCCCCACCATCGACCTGCGGTTCGGTCGATTGCGGGCCTTTGTGGCGCACCGTTAGAGGGAAATTTGGTTGTGCGAGATTGAGCCTAAAAAGCTCGTCCGCAATGTAGGCTGGCACGCTTAAACGCTGCTTTCGCGCCACACTCCCAATGCGACTATTTACAAAATTTGAGGTTGCGACAATGTCAACAAGTTCCATGCTGTCAAAACTCCAAAGAAAAAGGCCCGCCTGCAGCTAAGCAAGCGAGCCTTCTTGGGTGAGCCCCTCTTAGATTACAGGGAGCCGGAGATAAACGCGCCCGGACGATAGACCGTCAGAGCCAAACGCTCTTCACAGAGCAGGGTTGCCATATTTTTCTGGAAGTTGGTGCCATCTTCATAACTGATCTGAACAGCTGCATCCATCCGATCCCAGAGTTGAGCGCCCATCGAGAAATTGCCCACTAAGAACTTGTCATTAGCGATGCTATTAGTCGCAATCACACGGCGCCCCCATAACGTGGGTCCGACGGCCACGGCTGGATTGGTCCAGACGTACATGCCATCGGTTGCTTTTTGCAACTCAATTTCTTCCCAGTTTCTCGGGTTGATAATAATCGTGTCGGCAACATACTCAGACAGTGAGGCTTGAGTGATCGCACGGCGCAGCACATCAATTGGCGTATCGCCCGTAGTGGTACGGTTATAGGCCGTGAAGTTACCGGAATCCAAAATGCCACTGATGTTTCCCGAGTCGCCGTTGCCGTTGAGAAGCTGATCTTCCTCAATCAACTTTAGTCCGTACATCAGGCGACCATTCACATAGCTTTGTAGCTGAGCGCTGTCGTCTAGTACCTGACGGGAGACCGGGATAAAGTGCGCAAGAGTTACGACCGGTGCATTGCCAAGCGTAAAGGTAATCCCTGACTCTGGCTTAGTCACGTTCTCACGAGCGGGTGAGGAATACTGCGGCGCTGCGTTGTTGGTGAAAACGTTCTCTTTGGTGAACTGCACCATATTGCTCGTCGTCCGACCGACGGGTAGCACGTCACGAATGGTGAGCATCCGCATGGGATTGTTGATGATGCCAGGCACCCGCATATCCGGCACCAGAGGCTGATTCTGCCCGGTCGCGTTGATGATGGCAGTCTTTAACTCAATGCGGGCAAACTTGTTACGCCCTTCCTGCATGGCTTGAAAAGCCTCAGATTTGGTGAGCTGCTCGCCTATGCTGTCGGCTCTTTGAGAGGTCGCTTCTTCCTTATCACTAACCTTGCGCTCCAACAAAATGCACTTGTCAGTAAGCTCTGCAGCTTTTGCAGAGAGCTTTTCAATTGCTGCTTTAGTTTCAGTTTCGGATCGTTTGGTTGCATCGATTTCTCCGTTTGCTTTTTCAACCCAAGACTTAAGCTCTTTGGTTGTGTTAAGAAGATTGCTCTGCGTATCCGCGAGCGCCTTGATTTCTGTAATTTGATCAGACATTGTGGTTCCTTTTTAAATTTGGGAATTGATTAGGTTTTCGACGATTTGACGTCGAAGATCGGTAGGCAACTCGAACGGTTGGCCAGCCTCTCGCTGGTCAAAGACACGTTTGGCTTGGCGTGCCGTAGCCATTGCCAGTGACTTTGAAAAGCCTCCAGATTCCCTCAAGAAGTTTTCAAAATCACGAATACTGTTGACCGCATCAAGTGCGGTTTTAACGGTGACAAGATCCACGCGGGCCTCTTCGTCAGCCGGAAACGTCACAACTGAAATCTCTATCAGTTCCGAGATGTTTTTAATTACTCGAACGCTGCGACCCTCTTCTTGAACAGATTCAGTGTCGCCCTCTGAAAGCCGAAACCCGATTGAAAGGCCGTCGATTGTGCCGTGCGCCAAAGAGGCTCGCACCGCATCTGCCGTTGGGTTGCCCGCCGTTAGTTCGCCGTCGGCCTTGAGCCCTACATCATCTTCGGAAATCTTCATCCACTTCCCTATCGGAAGATCCCAAGCCTTATGGTTGATGAACATTTTGGGCATGCGAACCACGCCAGACTGAATATCGCGCAAGATCGAGTCGTAGGCCCCTGGCAAGATTCTGTCGCCGTAGCTGTCCAGACCGTTAAACACCGACGCGTAGCCGGAAAACTTGCAGCCCAATTGTTTGTCGTCGTTGGGTTTTAATTTAATGTCGCAGCTATTGAGCGACAGTGTTTTGCGTTGAAGCATTTGAGGCTCCTGTGATTGAAGGCTCACCCAGTCGGGCAAGCGGCACGAGGTTGGTCTGGGCGGTCAGTAATTCGCCACCTTCTTGGGGCGGCAGATTCTCTAGTTGACGCCATTCGTTTCGGGTCATCAGGCCGTTTTGCACCGCCTTGGCCCCCGCATCAAGTCGTTCGGCGAGCGACCCGCGCAGGATCGCGTCAAGCGAAAACTCTGCTGCATAAAGCTCACGCTGGCGAGCAGTAAGCACCCGAAGATCGATTGCCTGCTCAATTAGCTCGAGCATTGGTCGGAGCTTGAATTTGTAAAAACCCTCAATCAATTGACCGATGCCAGTGCCCCAGGTGGTAGTTTTGGCCGTGTCATTGATCAGTACAGAGGAAATTCCGAACCAGCGGGCGATATCTTCGACGCTAAAACGCCGGGTGTCCAAAAGCTGCAAGTCGGCCGGACTCATGGAAAGCGGCTCGAACTTAGCGCCCGCCTCTAACACAAGCAGGTCGTCTTGGCCGCCCTCGATAAGGCCACGGTAGTTTTGACGAATCTTGTCTCGCTGCTCTGCGGTCAAAAGTTTGTCAATCAAAAAAACACCGGGCCGCTTGCCGCTGTTGCTAAAGGTGGACTGGGTATGGTTCTGGGCTTCAACAGCGACCGCAATGGTGTTGCGCATGTAATCCAAGCGGCTCATTCCCACGGTGCCGTTTCCCTTGTCGCGGATGTGAAGCATTGAGGATTCCGCGTAGACAACAACTTTTCCTTCGTAGTTGTACTTATAAATCACGGATTTGTCCGGCAACACCTCCACCTCTATCTGGTCGGATGAGAGCGGCCACATCTCGATGACTTCTCCCGACTCGTTGCGTACCAGCCGGGCATACGCGTTACCTCGAAGCAAAAAGTTGAGCAGCATGTACTGCCAAAACTCCATCGGAGTATTGCGCCGGTTAGGACTGTCGTGCAGCAGATTCCACAGTTGTGTGCCTCGGGCGAGCGTCTTGTTGCCCTCAATGTCGCCGTTACGCTCGTAGACAAATAGTGGCAAGGAGGCGATGTTGTCGGTAAGCAATTCGACCGCCGCCCAGACTGCCGAAACTTGGAGTGCGCCATCGGTGCCATAGACAGGGGTCTTTTGATAGACAACTGAAAGCGGCTCGGTGAACTGCACGCCGTCTTGCTGGCCGGTGGAGCCGATGTTGCCAAACCACCGCCGAATGGATTGATAAAAAGTGGCCATAAATTCCTCAGTGAAAGCCGAAGGCCACGGGAGCGCCAAACATACCGTCCCAGTCACCTTCTTGCTCAGTGCGCGACATCAGACTCACAGCCATTGCTAACGCAATCATGCCGTCGATACGGCCCGTGGCTTTTGTCTTTGCAAACTTGCGATTCATGGTGCTGTCTTGCACCGTCGTAGCGTTGGCAGCGCACATCGTAAGAACGGGGTGGTTACCGTGACGCAGCTTTTGGCTCAGCAGCCTAGACTCCAACTCACGAAGCGCTGGGCTCATGCTGACAAAACCCTGCCCAAAGGGTACAAATTTCTCTAACTCTTCCTCAACAAAACCCGCTCGCTCAAGCCACGGGCGTAGAAACTGAAAGTTGTAACGATCAAAAGCGATACCGGCAATTTGATATTGGTCAAATACCGTGCGCAGATAGTGAGCAACAAACTCGTACTCGATCGACTTACCGGGTGTGGTTTGTAGTTGGCCGTCTCTCGCCCAAAGGTCGTAGCGAACTCGGTCGTTTCGGGCTTTTTCTGTAAGGCCCTCTTCGGGTAGCCAAAACGTCGGGTGTACGTCACCTTGAGCCCCAATTAGCACTAAGGCCGTGAGGTCAGCGACGCTTGATAGATCCAGCCCGCCCCAAACCGTTTGATCCTCTAAAGACTTGGGAGCTTGCCCGCAGCTCGTCCAGACGTGGTGACTAACAAAGGGGTTTCGAGCCTCAACGCGTTGGTTGAGAATTAAATTACGGTAAGAAGCTTCGCGGCTTGGCATCCTGTGTGCCTCGGCAGCTTGCCGAACCACCTCTTCTTTATTCATAAAAACATCAAAGTGTGGATTAGCCAATCGAATCGTAGCCTCGGCAAAAGGGTCAAGTTCAATTGGCGCCGAATGGAGTGCCACCTTGACCTTTGGGTCTGCCCCAGTTAACGCATCATCAATGAGTAACGAGAGCAAATCGGCATCGGTGGGCGCCTGGGTGCTAATTACGATTGATAAAGGCTCAGCCTGAGCGGCACTTGCCGTTTCCAGTGCTTCAAAGAGTTCGGAGCGCGGCCCCTTAACCTGCCCCAACTCATCGTGGACAACAAATACTGGCGACAAACCAAAGGCGGTGCTCGCCTCGGCAGACAACGCTCGATATAAAGTGCCCAGATCTGAGCAGAACAATTGTTTGGCCGTGTCTCGAATCGTGACCACTGCGTGCAGCTCCGGGGACATACGGACTACCTTGGCCGCTAAGGCAAACAGAACCGCCGCCTGGTCACGTGACTGAGCGGCAGAAAATAGTTGACTATTGCGTCGGGCCTCCGGACCACATAGGTGAAGCAGCAACAAAAAGGCCGAAAGAGAGGTCTTAGCGTTTTTGCGCGCCATCGACAATATAAAAGTGCGCGTCGGCGTGTCGTAAATAGTTTTGATCCAACGACGCTGATATACCGATAAACACACGGGCTGCCCGACAAACAGCCCCTCAGGGATGACACAGTGTGTTTCAATCCATTTTATGTTTCGGTCGCCTCGTGTGCCTCGAACTCCCAAGGTTTCAGCTTTGGCCCCTTGTTGGCGTTTCGTCCGGCGCTTATTGCCTGCACTCGACTTGACGGCGTTAGGCGCAACTTCGCCGCAAAGCTGGCGACGTTGCGGCCCATGCGGTCCGCCATTTGATGTAGTGTGTTCCAACGTTTGAGACCTTCCTCGTCTTTTGCCCACTCGGGGTCAAACTGATCGAGCTGTGCTGCAATCTGGTTGGCTGCCGTAACAGAGCGGCAGTACTCAACCAAGACTGGAAAAGATTCCGGCGCAATTAAGTCTCCACCGCGAGAGGCGATCACCAACCGCCAAAGATCCTCCTGCGCCGGGGTTAGGTAAGACGGCGGCTCGGGGAGCGTTTGAACGGGCAGATGGGGAGGAGCCACCGAGAGTGCGGCGGCTGATTTGCGACCACGGGCTGTCATAAAAATTCCCGAAAAAGAGTACGTTTATAAAAAGCGATCTTCGCGATCGGTCCCTCACGTTTTACGTGGAGACTTTTTGACCGCCCCTCCCCGGGTCAGCGTTTAGCTGCGAGGTTCCAATGATGGTTTGGGTTAAGTGGTAATCCGAGATCATTGCTCCCGACTACTGCGCCACTCTTTTCAAACCGCTGCTTGTGAGAGTCGTGGCAGTGCTTGCATAAGGCTTGGTGGTTTTGCTCCTGCCAGAAAAGCTCTAGATTATTTTTATGCGGCGTGATGTGATCCACTACAGTAGAGGGGACAAGCTCACCCAGCATTAAGTGCATCGCGCATAACGGGTGCTCCATTAAGAACCGCCGCCGGTATCGTCGCCATATTGCGCCATATCCACGCTCTTGAGCGTTGGGGCGTTGTCGATCCTGGAGCGCTTTCTGATGTCGATACTCATTCAAATGGCGCGAGCAATAGCCGTGCGCAGCGGTGCTTTGCTGGCAACCGAGGTGCCGACAAATGACGCTGATTGACTTGTCCATGCTTATGACAACGAATAAAAAGACCCGGTGGAGATGCCGGCAGGGACTTGCCGATGGGGCAAGAAGGAGCTGTTACAAACAAAAAAGCCCGGCGTTTTTGTGCGCAGGGCTTTGATGGAGTTCTAGTACTTATCGAATTACACCGGATTTTCCACGCCAAATGTCAGGCTGTCAAGCAATTTTTATTTCTCAATCATTCCCACGTCAACTAAACGTTGATCGAAATCGGCCCAGGCTTTCTTTTTAAGTGAGGTAAAGACCGAGGTTAGTTTGGCGTTGTGAACACTAACCGTCTCACGGCTCAGGCCGCACACTCTTGCAATTTCTGTGATCTCCAAGGGCACGCCGAAAAAGCGTCTCAGGAGGTTTGCCCGAACGTTCATGTAAGAAGGGCAGACTTTGAGTTCTTTCGCTAGGTTTGAGAGAAGGCCAATGGCGGCGGACCACTCTGAATTTGTGACCTCCCCAGAGCAGCAAGGCGCCTTGCAAGAGCACGGCCTGGTCTTATGGGCCATATCAGCCACGATGATTGCCTCTCCGATTAACCCGATGGTCGCCAACTCGGCGCGAATCATACCGGCCTGCGCCGCGCCCTCCAGCCCTCCAAGACCTCTTCCCTTAGCAGAAGGACCGCCAGATAGCTGGCTGACCGCTGATTTTTGAAAGTTCTGCCCTGAGAAATTTAGCGCAAACGCAACCGCTGCAGCAGCACTTTCAAAGAGAGGCTCATCTAAATTTGAAAAATTTTCTTGACTCATGCGGCCACCTTTGCGGGTCGGTAGATTTCAACAGCATCAAGCAACGCTTGCTGCATGTCGCTTTTGTTTTGCAAAACCTCCATGATTCGCTCATCGATAGTTCCCAACCCAACCAGGTGGTGAATCACGACACCTTTACTTTGACCCGGTCGGTGTAAACGAGCATTGGCTTGCTCGTATAAATCCAGGCTAAAAGGCAGCCCAAACCAAACCGCTACAGAACCGCCAAGTTGGAGCCCGTCAACGCCGTGGCCGCCAGATGCTGGGTGCATCAGCAGAAGCGGGAGCTTTCCTGCTTTCCACTGATTTAGGGTGTCTTCACCGTCGAAAACGCGAGCCTGCGGGAAACGCGCAAGGATTCGGGCTTGATCGTGCCTAAAAGCCGTAAAGCAAAGCACAGGCTCCTCCTGGTCCAAAATCTCGCTTAAAGCTTCGAGCTTTTTGTCGTGAATGACGTGGATCCTTTTTGCGTCGTCGTAACAAGCCCCGTTGGAGATCTGGGCGAGCTTGCCGGCAAGAATGCCCGCCGAGGCTGCACTCAAATCCCCGCTGACCATCTCTTCGGCCATCTGGTCGTAGCGATGGCGGTCGATGTCGATAGGCACAATGTTATCGAGCCGCTCGGGTAGTGCCAGGTCGTGATCAACCGAAAACATTACGTCCTGGGCTTGCGTATAGATCCACTGAGCGGCTTCTAGTTTGGGCTTCCAGGTGTAAACGATGTGGCCGCTGCGTTTGTCCGGCACAAACCACTTTTCGCGAAACTGCCCAAAGCGAAGTCCCAGTCGTTTTCCAGAATCCAGGATGCTGATCTGTGGCCAAAGCTCAAGCAGGGAACTCGGGGCTGGGGTGCCAGTGAGTAGGTAAAGCCTTTTAATATCCCTGCGTATCTTTTTTAACTGAAGCCAGTTTTTACTTTTATGATTTTTAAACCCCCAGTTTTCATCAATCACCACGCAATCAAAAGACCAAAATCCTTTTTGTTCGAGCTCCTTGTCCACGAGCCAGGAAAAGTTCTCCCGGTTAATGACGTAAATCTCTGCCGAACTAAGCAAGGCCGCTAGGCGCTCCTTTTCAGAGCCTAAGACCAGGGTGATTTTTAAATCCTTGGTGTGCTCCCATTTTTGCGCTTCGGTGTGCCACACGAGCTCGGCTACACGCTTGGGGGCAACGATCAAAACTCTGTTGATGCTTTTCCTTAAACGCAGGACATCCCGCAAGACGCTGAGTGTAATAACTGTCTTTCCCGAACCCATGCGTAGAGCAATCAGTTGGTACTTGAACTTTTCTATCCGACGCATCGCCTCGAGCTGATACGGCCTAGGTAAGAAAATCATCGACCCCCTCCTTTGAATTTGTCCAGCTGGCTTTGCACCCCAGTTCGTTCAGGCGCGCTAAAATGTGCAACTGCAGTGAACGCGGCTTTTTGCCCGAAGCTTTGAGTTCCAAAAAACTGATTTGATTGCCCGGTAAAACGATCATTCGATCCGGCATACCGGCTCGACCGGGTGACAGAAACTTGAAGCACTCTCCGCCCAGGGCTCGCACGCGACGAACCAGATACCTCTCCAATGTTTTCTCCGGAAAGTTCATCGGTGACACAGTGACGTTCCGAAGGCCTTGCAGAGACCATTAGGGGAATAAGGGGTGTATTCCGCCCTAAACCACCTACACCATCCTTTTATCCCTAATACTTTTTTAAAATAGGTGTCATAAGTGTCATCAAACCCTAGGACGGTTGCCCCGCTTGACTTTTCAGAGGGTGACACTTTTTCCATAGGTGTCACCAAAGTGTCACTAAAACAGGACTTCATTTCGCATCATCTTGGTCGGGTGACACCTTGACGTCACCTTTGGCCGGGAGTGTCACTAAATCCAAATCGATGTTTTGCCTTGGGATTCGTAGCAACCTGGCGCTCTTTGTCCTTCTAAATTGATCCCCGTTCAATCTCCGAATCGCGTTGGACGCGGCCATGGTCTGACTTTTAGTTGGGTTGGAAATACCCAGGCGAATCAACACATTGGTCGCGGTCGCCTCCTCCCACTGGGCTTCAGGCGCACTCCAGTCATAGCCTCCTGCAATGCGCTCCTCAATTGGGTCAGCCACCGCAAACCGTTCGTTGCACGTTTCAACTAAGTTCATTTCCTCACGGGTAAGGTAGTAAGAGGCGCCTTGCCGATACTCAAACAAAACCTCAGCCCAGAGTTGCTGTAAATCGATACCGTGGTCGAAGTCGAGTTTTTTGACTGCTAGAGGGATAAAACGTCGACTCCCCGTCGGATCAATCAAAAACTCTGAGTCATTGATCGAGGCGTAAAGCGACATCCGCCTGGGGTAAACCGATTCCGTGAGCGCATAAGGGCGGCGAATTTTGTCGAAAGGCTGAGTTATCCACGCTTTAAGCGAGGCATGATCGGATCTCGCAAAACTTGAATTCATCTCCCCCATCTCTACCAACCAATGAGAGGTGGCCAACAACAGGGAGTCTTTGTTTTTGGTCTCGAGCACAAACCCCGTCAGAATGAAATTTCTCAGCTCGTCGGGGATTAGGGACGAAATCCATCGGGTTTTGCCAATCCCCTGAGCCCCCTGGAAAACTAAAACGAGCTGCGCAGCAATACCGTTAGGAGAAAAGGCCGCTGCAATGCATTGAGTCATCCATTTTCTGAGCACTAAGTTTTTGTACTCTTTCGGGTCTGACGAATGGATCGTTTCAAAGAACGTTTCGATCCGAGATGTACCGTCCCACGGTTTGGAATCAATCCAGGTGGCGACCGGGTTAAACGGATTAGTGTCTGCGATTTCCCAGACATACTGCAAGATGTGTTTTGTTGAGATTCCCGCTCGGCTTGCCTCCGATAAAACCCGCGCCAAGGTCGAATTCGCTTGATTGTCTGCTGTGTACGATCGGCCGGGAATCAAAATTTCCAGTTGCTTTGAAATGACGTTGTAGCGAACCGTGGTCTGCATATTGGCAAGCAACACTCTTGTGTTTTCAATCGTTCCCAGCGGGACTCCCTCAGAACTTAAGTGCGGAAAATTTCTAGACAACCTGGGCTTTAACCAGTTGCGGATCGTTCCGATGGGTAAAGTCAACCCAAGCTGATTAGCTTTGTCTCTGATGGCGGTTGCCAGCTTCTCTCGGTCGGTTCCAGAAATTTCTGCGCTTGCCGAAACCTTTTTAGCTATCTTGGTTTCGAGTTCTCGAACTTCAGTAATTGATTCAATCTCAGTGAGAAGAGAGTCGATTTCGTTGATGACATCCGCCGCCCTCTCATCTCGTGTCTGCTTCAGCAAACGTCGCAAAGTAACGGGCCCGCTGCCGGACACCCGCTGCGCGCTAAAAGACGTCCACTTACGCTCGCACTCCCCTTCTACATAAGTGGACCCGGTCGACGACCAGATATCCCAAAGATCTAGCCACTCTGGGTCTCCCCGCCCCTGGTGATGGAAAGCCATCCCGACAGACAGCCACTCTTCATAAGGCAAATCTGGACTCAGGTGCTTAAGAATTTCTTCGCGGACACGGTCGATACCCCAGTCTTCTAAAGGCAACTTCAAATTGGAAAGGGCCAGTGCTCCGGCGTCCCCCGCAATTTCTAGCTCTGAGATTTCCTCATCGAACTCCCCAGACACCAACCAGCCGATGTCTTGGGGTTCGTCGCTCAATGAATCGTGCCCCTCAATGATGTTCGCAGTGATCGTAAAAAAACGATTGTTTTTATAAACCTCGATGTGAGGCCTTGTGCGCGAGCGATCCAAGTTGGTTCGCGCCAATATTTTGATTCCTGTACCACTTGGCGAAACTTCCGCATAACCTTTTACATGCTTCAGAACCTCTTTTGCAAGGTCGTTGAGTTCTTCAGTGTCAGGATTTCGGCAGTCATCTAGATCGATGCCGTGAAAATCTTCACCCGTAATTATGATTCCGAGACCGTCATAGTCCTCAATCAAAAACGCTGTTTCGGCTTCTTGAAAATCGCTCCAGTGACCTGGATCTGTGCTCGATGCGCGAAAGCCCGCAGCAGAGTACGGAACTTTGTCCCATTTTGTCGTGCCATCTTTCTTAGTTCGGGGCTCGTAACGCCACAACACCCAACGCGGAATTGTTCTTAACCACTCCAAAATATTTTCAGGCTCGGTTAAAAGGAATAGGGGCTTTGTGCTCATGCTTTCCCCAAGTACGTTTTTAAATCACGAAAGTCTTCTGCTATCGATGCTTTTTGTAGCCTCGATGAGTGCTTAACCGCTTCACTTAAATCGAGAAGCGCCTTTCGCAAACCATTAAAAGAGTCCGCCAGAACTAAGGCAGCGATGACTTCTGGATCTTCTGAAATTTGCTGGGCATCATTGACGAGATCGACCCAATACTCAACACGTTGAAGGCTCACGGCCTCTCCTAAACGAAAAAGTTCGCCAGAGCCGCTGGCTACGGTCTACTTTTCGTCGTGTTGTTGTTTGGCGTGTTGTCTGAAAACGGTTACCGCAACGCTTCCCAGTCCACATCCGAACGAATGGCGCATGGGTCGACTTCAAGACCCTTGTCTTTGGCCATACGAATCAGGCTGGGAATCCGGTCGGCGGGAACCCGGCCCCGAACCACCCAATGGCTGACCGCCTGGGGCTTGATCCGGAGCTGGCGCCCTACAAATGAGGGCCCGCCAAGCTGAGAAATGAGGTTTTTGGTATCCATTTCCCGATAATGATACCTTAAACACCTAGTTGGTAGCAACGTTGTCGGGAAAATGATTGACTCAACTGTTTGTAACACGTATGGTTACGCTTTCAACCATTTGTTGCAGCAGGAGCCATGTCCCAATACGTTAACCTGGCCGGAAAGATCAAAAGCGCTCGAAAGTCCTTGCGCTTGACCCAACAGGAGCTCGCCACTCGTTTAAGCGAGGTATTAGGGCGCCCAATCTCCCGGGGTCTGATCGCGCGCTGGGAGGGTACTTCGGCGGGCTCCCGCCTTGATCCGTCCCCTGAGCAGCTAAAGGCCTTAGCCAGTCTGGCCCAAAAACCCTGGGAGCAGTTTCTTTGGTTTGTGGATGACGAGATCGCCGCTGGCCGGGGCGTCGAGTACTACCCCGACGGCACTCGCAGTGCCGATCCAGCGTATTCCGACGACGAGGTTGAGGCCCTGTACGCAGAACATCAACGCGATATGGAGCGGCTAGATGCAACTCCCCCCGACCCCTGGCTTCAGCAGATGATCGATAACGCTGACGCAGGTGCGCTCCGCAATCATTTTGCGAGACTAAACATTCCGGAAAAACTTCAGGGGTCAAATAAAATCCCCGCCATAGAGAAAGTTGTAATTCCCGAACCAAGAGCGATTCCCCGGCGCCAAGTAACTATCGCCGACCTTGGAGTGGGGGGTGTCGTATCGCCTCCAGATGCGGGGGTTGAAGAGCTGATAGAACCCTTTATGGGAGCTCGGCATCGGGCAGAGGCCTCCGAGAGAGCGGAAAAATGGATTCGGTTTGAGCCGGTCGTTCAATGGAAGCTGGAGAACGATTTGGGGCTAGAGAAAAGCGTTAAGTACTTTAACCCGATCGTGCAGTTTGGACAGTTCAAAATGCGCCCTGATTATTTTGATGGGGAGTCGCTTATCGAATTCTCTGCAATGAAACCGCACTACCCTTATCGTTTTCTCCGCTTACAACTTAAAAAGGTTTTGGGGGAATTCCTACTTATTGAAAAGATGCAACGCCGTGTTTTCAAAAAGCTTTTCTTGCTCACGATTCTGGAGTCTCAAATCGAGGGTCAAAAACTTGATTCCGCCAAGATTTTGGCAGGCCTCAACCCGGAGGCTGAAATCTTAAAAGAGTTTGGCGTCACGCTAAAAGTCGCTTGTGGCCCCGACGAAACAGCTGAAGTAGTGGCGCGTTGGATCAAGACCCCGCGGTCCGAAGTCGCTAATTTTTGATTTCTTAGAGGCGGGAGGGGGTCGTTTCGCTGCTGCACGGACTCACCAATCCGTTAAATCGCCCTACCACGCCCCGTTTTACCAGTTCGCTAAGTAGTAAAAATCCGCCCCGTCTCACCTAGCAGCCTGGCTTTTGGGGGCTCGCTAACCCCCCTGAACACCTACTCCCACGCCTCCCCGAAGCGCTCCTCGCGTCGTCCAGCCTTGGTATCAGAAATTTTTGAACGTTACACTTGCAACTTATCAATTCCCCGAGTATGCTACCTAAAGTTGCAGAAATGAGCGGTAACAAAAACGAGGCATTGAGAATGCAAAACGAACAACAAAAAACAAAGAAAACAGAGTTCTGGAGCCTTCCTGGGGGGCACAAGTGTTAGTCGCCGTGGCCCTTTTTGAGGTATCCGGCGACCGGTCCGCCGCCTTTTTCGACTCCCTCCAAGGCCTACTTGCTGAGGCCTCGCGCCCCCAGGAGCAGCCGAAAACGACTGACACACAGGTTGGGAACGCCCCGCCAAAAGCTACCCCCGCTCCAGAACTTCGCACTGCTCTCGGTGGGGACGAGGCCGCTGCTCCCGCCTACAGCGTCGACGCCATCCGCGCGCGGCTATCAGGCCTGAGGAGAAAAAACCCGGGATTTGACGTTGCTGGCGTTCTAAAGCCCTTCGGCGTGACCCGGGTGTCGGATCTTGATTCAAGACATTACGAAGCCTTGATGTCTCAGCTGGAGCAAACAGCATGAGCCACTCAAGATTCGCGCCAAGCGCCGCTATTCGCTGGCTGACCTGCCCTGGGTCGGTTCGCGAAGAGAGCAAATACCCAGACGCACCAGGGCCCGCTGCCCAGCTTGGCACGAGGCTCCACGAAATTGCGGCCACTGCGCTGATGACGAGCTCAGAAATATCCCCTCAGCCCGATTTAACAGAGGAGCAGCTCCAAATAGTTAAAGATTACGTTCGCTACGTCGACGCAATGGGAACAGAACAGGAATTTAAAGGCTTTGAAGTCCCTCTGAAGTTAAGCGAGAGTGTTTACGGCACGGCTGATACGGTTTTGATTCGCGACGGCGCCCTCGATGTCATTGATCTAAAAACTGGAAGCCAGCTTGTATCGGCCCGTGAGAATCCACAGCTTTTGACATACGCAAGCGCTGCCGTAGCGCAGCTCGGCGGTGTTTACGAAATAGAAAAAATCCGCCTTCATATAGTTCAGCCAAGCCTTAAATGGGTCGAAGTTTGGGAAACCGACCGAACCTATATCAAAACCTGGACGTCGAAAATCGAAGCGGCCATTAAAGCGGCAGACAATCCAGACGCTCCGTTAAACCCCAGCGACGAGGCCTGTAACTGGTGCAGAGCTCGTTTTGTCTGTAAAGCGCGTGCCCACTATGCACTCGAGTTGGCGAGGCAAGAGTTTGCTTTGGTTGATCCCAGCGCCCTGTCTGTAGATCAATTGTCAAATGTTTTACTGCACAAAAAACGAGTTGAACAATGGCTTGCTGACGCCTACGCACATGCACTCAAATCCGCATTAAACGGAGTCCCGATTCCGAATTTTAGCCTCGGAGAAACTCGGTCGGTTCGGGCGTTTGCAAACGAGACGGAAGTAAAAAAGCGTTTGTTTGAAGCGGGATTTGCAGAAATCGATTTTATGGAAACAAAACTCTTGGCTCTCACGAACATCGAAAAGTTAGTGGGCCGAAAAAAATTTGCCGAGCTTTTTAACAACGGTCTCGTTGTGAAAAAACCCGGCAAACCAGCACTGACTCCCTGCACGGAGTCTTTGCCGTCGTTGTCCTCCGCAGCCACTTTGGTCTCGGAGTAACTCGTTCTTCTTAGAAAGGTTCATTATATGTCAAACAAGTCCAAACCGTTAGTCGTTGTTACCAATGAGGTCAGACTAAATTTCGTCAAACTGCGCCCACCTCCCGGCGAGTCCCATTCAGTTTGCGCGCTCATATCCAAAACCGACAAGGACACCTTGAAACGGCTTCAGGAAAGCATCGATGCAGCTATAGAGGCTGGAAAGTCGAAGTGGGGCAACCAGGTTCCCAAAAACTTAATCACCCCCCTCAAAGATGGGGAGACTAAAGCCTCAAAGTACCCTGAGTTTGCAGGTTGTATGTATTTAAACGCAAAAACGAAATATCGACCCGGAACTATCGGATCTGACCGCCAAGAAATTCTTGACCTAGACGATTTGTACTCCGGAGTCTATGCTCGAATCTCGTTAAACGCATACAGCTATTCGGCCCTTGGTAACCAAGGAATCGGCTTTGGTTTAAACAACATCTTGAAAACACGTGATGGGCCCCGCTTTGCAGGACGCGACCCGATCGCTGATTTCTTCGATGACGAAACCGAGGCGGCGCTGGCGTGAAGTTTGCCGGGGACAATTACGTGCACAGTCGGGACGCAATGCGTCTCACCGCACAGCTGGTTCGACTTTGGAACCTAATGAGTGATAGTGCTTGGAGAAGCTTGGAGGAGATTTCTTCGTTGACGGGTGCTCCACCCGCCAGCGCAAGCGCTCAGCTAAGACATCTGCGCAAAACACGTTTCGGCGCACACAAGGTCGAGAAGCTTTACGTTCAAAGAGGGCTCTACCTCTATCGACTTGTGCCCAGTCCCACCGGCGCCAAACCTTGGACCCAATCAAAAAACAACATGACTAATGAAAAAGGACTTAACTATGTTAACCGTTCAAAACAATGCGATTGATCGCGCTTTAAGACTTCTCGACGCTGTCGGATGTAAATACGGGGTTGTAACCCCCGACGGGCGGACCTTTGGAGCGTTACCTGCGCAGCCGCCAGCCCCTCCCTCTCGTCCGCGTAAGCGCCGACCTGCGACGAATTTTCGCCAAACCGGCTATTCCCAAAAGCTGCGGCAGATGCAAGTGGGTGATGTCGAGCGTTTTTTTCCGCCGACAGGAGCTTCCGCTCAACAAATGCAAAAGACAATTCACGGTACATGCTGCCGTTTATGGGGCAAGGGAAGCTTCACAACCGCTGTCATAAAAGGTGCTGTTGAAGTGCTTCGCATGGCTTAAGGCAGCTAGACAGATGAATTTGAGAATCGATTTGGAGACCTACTCTAGCGCTGACCTCTCGAAATGCGGCGTCGCTAAATATGCGTCTTCCGACGACTTTGAAATTCTTTTGTTTGCGTATTGCTATGACGACGGGCCCGTTGAAGTAGTGGATTTGGCGCAGGGTGAGGTTATTCCCACCCGCGTCATTTCCGATCTCACTAATCCAAAGGTGATCAAAAGTGCGTTTAACTCTTCATTTGAGATTTTCTGTTTAAACGCGCACTTCGCAAAACAGGTCAAAGCAGATGGATAGCACGTTAAAAATCGTAATGGACCCCTCCCAATGGCGCTGCACGCAAGTTGCGGCCATGGGTTTGGGGCTTCCTGCAAGTCTTGACGGAGTTGCCAAGGCGCTGAATCTGCCAGCGAGCCAGCAGAAAAGTTTTGGAGGCAGGGAGCTCATTCGGTTTTGGGCTATTCCATGCAGGCCGACAAAGACAAACAATTATCGGACGCGTAATCGACCCGAAGACAATTTGGAAAAATGGGCAGAGTTTAAAGAATATGCCCGGCAGGACGTTGAAACCGAGCGTGCCGTTGCAAACACACTGGCCAAGTATCAGCGCCCAGTAAAGGAGCAAAAGCTCTGGGTTCTCGATCAAAAAATGAACGCCACCGGGATCACTGTGGATTTGACACTCGTAGAGGCTGCGATCGAGGCAGACGAAATTTATAAAACGAAGCTTTTAAACGAGGCGATGGCGATCACCGGCCTTCGCAACCCCAACTCTGTCTCCCAGCTTAAAAGCTGGTTTGAGGAGAAATACGAGCTGACCCTGGATACGCTATCAAAAGCCAAGGTTGCAGAGCTCGCGGAGGAAGTAACAGATGCCCAGGCGCTTCGGGTTTTAGAGTTGCGAGCCCAGGTCTCAAAAACATCTGTTGCAAAATATAAAGCGATGCGCGACGCCGTGTGCCCCGATGGCCGCCTTCGCAATTTGTTGCAATTTGGAGGGGCCTCTCGAACCGGGCGCTGGGCGGGACGGACCGTTCAGGTTCAAAACTTGCGAACCAACTCACTCATCGATTTGGATAATGCCCGCGAGCTCGTTCGGAGAAGAGATTTTGAAGCCCTTGAAATCCTTTACCCCTCTGTGCCCGACACACTGAGTCAGTTGGTTCGCACGGCATTTATCGCTGCGCCCGGCCATCGATTCATCATCGCTGATTTTTCGGCAATCGAAGCGCGGGTAATCGCTTGGCTCGCTGACTGTCGCTGGCGGTTAGAGGTTTTTGAAAAAGACGGGAAGATTTATGAGGCCTCCGCGGAGAAGATGTTTAACCTGCCAGCCGGGTCTGTGGATAAAAAATCTCCTTATCGCCAAAAAGGCAAGATCGCTGAGCTTGCATTGGGGTATGGCGGGGGCGAACAGGCGCTAAAGGTTATGGGCGCTTTAAAAATGGGAGTCGCAGAAGAGGAATTGGAAGAAATAAAAAAAAGTTGGAGAAAAGCAAACTCCGAAATCTGCAAATTTTGGTATAGAGCCGAAGAGGCTTTCCACCTTGCCGTATCTAATCGAGACAAACACGACCTGGAGATTGGCGCAAAAAACACAAAATCCAGATTAAAGATCGAATTCGCCTATGAGGATGATTTTTTATTTGTCACCTTACCCGGTAAAAGAAAGCTGGCCTATTTCAAGCCCGAGGTCACCGTTGAGCAAAAAACCAGTAGCGCAAAGCTGACTTATCAGGGCATGAATCAAAAGACCCGCACTTGGCAGGTTTTGGACACTTACGGTGGCAAGCTTGTTGAAAATATCGTACAGGCCGTTGCCAGAGATTGTTTGGCTGAGTCGATGTTGGCCTTGGATAAAGAGGGCTATCGACTTTTGTTGACCGTCCACGATGAAATTGTGATTGAAGCACCCGACGGCTTTGGGGCACTCGAAGACGTGATCGGCATCATGGGAAGGTCTATCTCTTGGGCGCCCGGACTAATTCTTCGCGCTGAAGGTTTTGAAGCGCCTTTCTACCAAAAGGAAATTGGATGAGGGAGCACTCTAGCGTTGCATCTTTTAGCCCCGGCGTGAAGTTCGACGCCAACAAACCCCGCATGGACTTGCTCGACGCCCATGCGATTACGCAGCTAGCCCAGGTGCTCACCTTTGGCGCTCAAAAGTACGAAGCGCATAACTGGCGAAGGGGGATTTCCAAAAGCCGCCTAATTGCTGCCGCGCTACGCCACCTGTTCGCCTACCTTGGGGGCGAAGACAAAGATCCGGAGTCGGGTCTGTCGCATGTCGCCCACGCGATGTGTTGTGCCATGTTTTTACTTGGGTTAGAGCATCGCCCCGAGCTCGATGACCGCTATCAAGAAGACCATCTTGGCTGAACTGTTTAGGGACCGCGCAGTCCAACCGTCTCAGGGGCCTCGCGAGGCGACGGAAATCGTTCAGCTAGCCCCCGCGCCGTTCGTAACGGTTCGGTTGGCTTCCACGTTAATCGGGCTTTCAGATGCCGCGATCCGTGGAAAAATTCGGGAAGGCAAGTGGCTCGATGGTCGGGAGTATGTCCGGGCCCCTGATGGGGGTATATTCATCTCGTTAAAAGGAGTGGAGCGTTGGGTTTGCGCGGGGTCCAAATAAGGTCCAAATCAATCCGAATCAGATTTGTTTTAAACGGCACGATTGTCGAGAAAAGGCTTGTGGTCAACGGCAGTGCGTTAAAGCCCACGCCCGCTAATTTGAATTACGCTGAGCGCTTGCTCGCAGAAATCAAAGAGAAGATTCGCTTTGGCACGTTCAACATGGCTGAGTATTTCGGGGGCCATATCGAAAAAGAAAACGCCCCAACAATCACGGTGGTGGCGTTCATGTGGTACTGGCTAGAAACTCAGCGGGTGGAGGATTCCACGCGCTCGGGCTACAAAACGGCGGTCAACTTCTGGAAAAAATCATTTGACAAGATGCCGCTGGCTTCGCTTAAACATAGCGACATCACACGCGTGGCCGCAAAATATAAAGACTTAAATGGCAAGACTCTTAATAACTACGTCTCCATCTTGCGCCAATCGTTGGCCCTTGCCGTGCGTGACGAAATGATTGATAAAAATCCAGCCGAGGGCGTTCCTAAGTACAAATCTCAGGCGCCCTTGGTCGACCCGTTTTCGCGAGAAGAGTCAGACCGAATCCTTGAAGATATTCGGTCACGTTATCCGGAGCCGGTTTACAACATGGTTGAGTTTTGGTTTTGGACGGGCATGCGCACGAGCGAGATCTTCGGGCTTCAGTGGGCTGATGTGGATCTGCTTAGCAAAACCGCAGTCGTCTCCCAGGCCAAGGTCCGAGGGAAGCTGAAGGCCACGACAAAGACCAATGTCGCCAGAACGGTGCATTTAAATAGCCGCGCCTTTGAGGCACTTAATCGCCAGCGCAAACACACTTATTTGTCGGGTGGCGGTGTTTTTGCCGACCCGCGTTACTTTGCCGAGTGGAGTGACGAGCGGGCGTTTCGACGCAGCTATTGGACGCCCACGTTTAAGCGGTTAGGCATTCGTTATCGCCGCCCTTACAACATGCGTCACTCGTATGCGACGGCGATGTTGATGGCCGGAATGACGCCAGCGTTTTGCGCGAAGCAATTGGGCCACTCTATCGAGATGTTTTTGCGCACCTACACCAAGTGGATGGACGGAGCGCAAAACGAAGTCGAAATGGGCCGCCTGGAGAAGACGTTTGCCCCAAAAACTGGCCACGAACTGGCCACGGAGATTTCTATGCGTCGTAAGTCTCTGATTTCTAATGGGAAAAGTGTGGGGTGGCCGATGGGACTCGAACCCCCGACGACAGGAATCACAATCCTGGACTCTACCAACT
>JACCDP011068923.1_pt1 | contig 41304 bp, 33 predicted proteins | sample 7445841 | NCBI WGS metagenome assembly JACCDP01 (sample SAMN15323441, study PRJNA562643) | freshwater metagenome | isolation source: river surface water | place: USA:Blue River Watershed | collected 2017-08-17 | reverse complement strand
TGTAAGCCACTCCAATATTACCACTAAAACGACGCTTTGAGAACTGCAACATTAAGTTGGTGCCTAAGGATTTAAAACGATCAACATTTTGGTAGGTATAGGCTAAAGCGCTTGAATTGATGCGCACTAATGCAATTTGATTGTATAGGCTGTTGTAAAAATAACTGTTGTCTAAAACCAATTGCCATTGCTTGAATTTGAAACGGTATTTAAATGCCGCATTGTGGTTGTCAGACAACTCAGATTTCAAATCTGGATTGCCCAAAATATTGTGATTGAAATCTACAAAGTACAAGTACATTTCTTTTAAACCAGGGGCTCTAAATCCTCTGCCATAAGCATAACGAATACTCAAACGTTTTATGCCATCGTATTTGATTTGTAAAGACGGAATAAATGGCGCCGAAAATTGACTGTTGTAACTGGCCCTAAAACCAGGTTTGATGTTGAAGTGTTTAATGGCTTTAATTTCAGCACAAGCAAATACAGCGTAATCATTGATTTTGCCTTTATCAGCTTCTATTTTACTACCAAAAGCATTGTTGAGGTTAATATCATACCCCAATTGATAAGCCATTTTTGACCATTCAGCATTGCTGTAGGTGCCTCGGCTCATGGCGGTTAAAAAAGTAGTTGAGCTATTGGCATCTGGGTTCTGAACCACTTGCATTTGCTCGTTTTGGGTGAGGTCTTTTAAGTAGGTTACTTTGTCGCGTTGGTAATTACTAAAAGACGTTAATACCTGCCAATAGGCCAATGGGTGAATTTTCTTATCAAGGTTTAGAGAGGTAATGCCGCGATTGGTTAAATAGTATTCATCGTAGGCATAAGCTTCCAAATGATTGATTACCGGCTCGGATCTATTCTCTATAGTTTCTTTGAACCAATCGGTTTTAAAACGCAATTTGAGTTTACCGGATTGATGCAACAAAGTAAAATTGCCAAACAATTGTTCTTTAGGTTTCCATAACATCACTCTGCTGTTAGGCACAGGATTATAGCCTCCAAAGAAATTGCGATTTACACTGGCTCCGATATCAATCCCACTCACTTTTAGCATTGCACCGGCGCCAATATTATTTTGTTTGATGCTCTCGGAATATGCGTTGGCAAAAGCAGTGTAGGGTTTAGCAGAATCCAAAACTATGCGCTTTGAAATCATATTGATCACACCACCCAAAGCATCGGTTCCATATATAACAGACAAAGGCCCTTCAATGATTTCAATGCGTTCTATGTTGTTTAAATTCATTTGACCTAAGTCAATGTTGCCATTTTCGCGACCAGTAATGGGCACTCCATCTAACAATATTTTGATGTTTTGTCCGCTGATGCCTTGCAAACTCATTGACGAGCCGAGCAAATTATCATTACTGATGCGGACGGTATTTTCTTTCAACAAGAGGTCTTTTAAATTGAAAACACCTTGCTTCTCTATAGTTTTAGCCGTAATGATTTTGACATTGTGCACGGTGCTCGATTGACTACTTGGCATAATATTGCCAGTGGCCACTACTGTGCGTTGGTCAGTGGTGTCATTAGATTGCGCAAAGGCAATACCCGTTACAGATATTGCCATTACACAAAAAATATGTCGCAGAATCAACAAGGTGCTGTTAAGACTTTACAACAGAACTCAATACTAAACCTTTGTTGGTATAAATAGCCAAGTGGTATAAACCTGATGGCATAGCTTGTAAATCAAGCACAGTGTTTGAGCTATTAAGCACGGTTTGCCCCATGGCGTTGTATACGATAATGTGGTCTACTAAGTCTGCACTTTCAACCTGAATTAAACCATTACTAGGATTTGGATAAACCTTAACCGCCGCACTCGAATTAATTGGCTCTACAGACATTTGATCTTGCAATACATTAAAGGTTGTTTTACCGCCTTTAAAAGATTTCATGGATACTTTGTAGTAGTGGAAATCTGGGGTATTTACAAAGTATACGAATGTATCGACCATACTGTATGACATGCCGGTAAAAACTTTCCAATCGTGTCCTATGGTTGAGATATTGTTTTGATAAGGCGCAGTCATATCACTGAAAGACACCTGATCGCAATTCTTGCCAATATTTTTAGCTACTTTAAGCATTGGATGGCTTAATACACCTGTAACCGTATATGGCACTTTAGGGCCACCGATAGAAACCATGCCTTTGTATTTGGTCCATACCACATCCCATTGATCCATCAATGGTTCTCTAAGACTCAAGGTATTAGTCAACACATTGTAATAGACAAACATGCGGTTTTGAAACGCTCTTTTATTGATCCATAAATACTGAGAGTCAGTATTGTCAATATTAGAAATGATCACATGCCACATGGTGTCAAGGGTAACTTCTTTAACATTGATTTTCTTGTACCAATTAGCACTCTTGTTGTACAACACATACACTGAACCATTGCCCTCTACGTTGTGAGTAGTTGGGTTGTAATTGCCCCAAATAAAATTAAATGGATCTGAAATTTTATAGCCTTTGGTGAAAGCGCTCAAGTTCCAAGTGCTGTCACTGTCATAAAGCGGTTGTAAGGCATATAAACCTGTGGTATCAATACCTCTCCAATTATTGGCATTGGCGCCAGGTAATTTCACTAAATTGGTACCTGTAGATTGTGTTTGAGGATTCTCGCCTAATGTAGAATTAACTCTAATGGCCACGCCGTTGGCTGGGTTATTAGGAAAATTACTCGGCATCACAGAAAACGCTAAATGCCAGTTGGTGTTTGAAACTGTGCTAACAACACCATTGCCAGTTTGACTGAATTTTTTGAAGCTATAATATACATCGTTAACTGAACCGGAACCCATAATGGCACTGTCATTGGCCGGACATTGAGCAAATACTGAGCTTAAGCTGAGTATAAATGCGCATAATATGATTGATTTTTTCATGGTGTAAAATGATTTATGGCGCAAAATTAATGGCACAATTCACTTCAACACTACTGTAGGCCTAATTTGACAAATAACTGACAGTTAACCCTAAGTAAAATCAACATTCAAAGATGTAACCCACCCCTCTAATAGCTAAAAAATGTTTAGGGTTTTTAGGGTCTAATTCAAAGTATTTTCTAAACGAGAGTATAAAGTTATCAATGGTTCTGGTAGATGGATACACTGAATAACCCCATACCGTTTGAAGGATTTTTTCACGACTTACCACTTCATTTTTATGTTCAATTAAAAGCTTTAACAACAAGACTTCTTTTTTGGTCAAATTAAAATGCCCATTAACACCTTTGGCTTCATGCTTTTCGAAGTTCACAGTGTTGCCACCAAATTCAAATTCTCTTAAGTGTTGATGCGGTTGTTGATGCACGCCGCGTTTTAACAGATTATTGATGCGCAATTGTAACTCTTCTAAATTAAAGGGCTTGGTAATGTAATCATCAGCTCCCTTTTTTAGGCCAGCTATGCGGTCTTCTACTCTGTTTTTAGCAGATAAAAACAAGATGGGCACCTCTTGGTTTTTGAGTCGAATATTTTCACAAACATTCAGGCCATCGATACCCGGAATCATGATGTCTAAAATCACCAAATCGAATTGTTGATCGTTGAACTTTTGAATAGCAGAAGGGCCATCTTTAGCGCCAATCACTCTGTTGCCATCCATCTCTAAGTTCATTTTGAGCAAGTCGTGTAAACTGCTTTCGTCTTCAACCAATAAAATGCGGTTCATAAAGGTATTATTTAAATGTGATAATGAATTGGGTGCCTTGTGGGGTATTGTTTGCTGCTTGTATTTCCGCTTTGTGTGATTTTAAAATTTGCTGAACTAAGTACAGGCCAAGTCCGGTGCCTTTTGTGCTTCGAACAGATTCATTGCCAACTCTGTAAAACTTATTAAAGATGGCCTTTAATTCTGATTCGTCAATGCCAGGACCATTGTCTGCCACTATTACATCGAAGCCTTTATTACTAGACCGATAGCTTACATGAATAGTTGCCTGATCACCTGCATATTTAATTGCATTTTGAAAGAGATTGCTGAATACCATTTTAAGTGCCACTTCATCTGCCTTAATCATTTTAGCGCTTTCATTGAATTCAAATTGTCCTTTAAATTGTGAGGTCGTCAAAATCAAATCCGCTACAGAATGAATGAGTTCTGTTAAGTCCAACTCCGATAAATTCACATGGTATTGATTGCCGTCAATTCGAGTGGCTACGAGCACATTGTCAAGCAACTCATTTAAGCGATCAGCATTGGATTCAATCTGTTTGTTCAATTCTGCATGAACGGCTTCTGGTAAGTCTTTGCGCTTCAAGGTTTGAGCACTCAGTTTAATAGCTGTTAGTGGCGTTTTGAGTTCGTGGGTTACCGATAACAAAAAATTATTTTGCATGGTATTCAAATTCAAGAGCGCTTGCAAACGCTGAAACACCCATACCACGCCGCCAATGATTAAGACCGCTAAAAAAATCACCTCAGAGTAAAAGGCCCTTTGCTTTTTTTCAAAACGTTTATGGATATTCTCCAGTTCGCTTGGGTCTAATTCAATCTTTAAAAATTCATGGGAATTCGCTTGGGCATCAATCAAAACGATTTGTGTTTTTACTTGATGTTGTTGATTCAACTGTTCTAAATAATTAAGGATGTGTAATTGATTGGCTTTGTATGTCTCATACACATTGCTATCAGTAGGTTCTGAGTGTTTTTCAATAAATTGAGCCAATTTGTTTTCAATCGCAATAGCATGCAATTGCAAGTTGTCTTTTTGCAAAGTATATTCCTTCTGTGTGTACTGAATAAAAGAGTACAACCACCAAGCAAACACTGAGCTTAAAAACACCAATATCAGAATAAAAACAACGCGGATTTTCAAATTGCTTTATATTTGTTCAAACAAAAGTAAACAATTCAACTTTAGAAATGCTCCCAAAATTTACCAAACAACAATTAGCGCTTCGCAACGGTCAAGATAAACCAGAAATATGGGTGGCTTACAAGGGTAAAATTTTTGATGTGAGCGACAGCCGATTATGGAAAAACGGAAAGCACTACGAACATTGGGCGGGTCAAGACCTAACAGATGAATTGAAAGATGCGCCCCATTCTGAATCAGTGTTTTCAAAATTCACCGCAGTGGGTGAACTCATTGAATTATGACAAAATTCTGACATAAAAAAAGCCGCACTTGGCGGCTTTAAATTTTTGATTGTTAAACTTATAAAATCTCTTCAACTGCTGTGTAAGGCAAGTTAAAGGCTTCTGATACGCCTTTGTATACCACTTTACCATTCACAACGTTTAAGCCCAAACGCAATTCAGCGTTGTTTTTGCAAGCGTCTTTCCAACCTTTATTCGCTAATTGGATTGCATACGGCAAAGTAGCGTTGGTTAAAGCTAAGGTTGAAGTGTAAGGCACTGCGCCTGGCATGTTGGCAACACAATAGTGAATGATGTTGTCAATCACATAAGTAGGTTCAGCGTGCGTAGTGGCTTTAGTCGTTTCAAAACAACCACCTTGGTCAACAGCAACGTCAACCAATACTGCACCTTTCTTCATCAATTTCAACATATCTTTGGTGATCAAATGTGGCGCTTTTGCACCAGGAATCAATACACCACCAATCACTAAATCAGCTTGTTTAATGGCCTCTTTAATGTTGTAAGTATTGCTGTACATCGTTTGTACGTTTGCTGGCATAATGTCGTCAAGTTGACGCAGACGCGGAATAGAAATATCCATGATGGTTACTTGAGCACCTAAACCTGCAGCCATTTTAGCCGCTTGAGTACCCACTATACCACCGCCCAAAACCACAACATTAGCTGGTTTAACACCCGGTACACCACCCAATAAAACACCTCTACCACCCATAGGTTTTTCTAAATATTTAGCCCCTTCTTGCACACTCATTCTACCGGCAACTTCACTCATTGGCACCAATAAAGGCAATGAACGATCAGCCTTTTCAACAGTTTCGTATGCCAAACATACGGCGCCGCTTTCAATCATCGCATTGGTTAATGGTTGATGACTTGCAAAGTGGAAATAAGTAAATAACAATTGGTCTTTCTTGATCAGTTTGTATTCGCTTTCAATTGGTTCTTTAACCTTAACGATCATGTCTGCAATGGCGTACACTTCTTCAATGCTAGGCAATAAAGTGGCACCTGCTTCAACATACTCTTCATTTGAAAAACCACTGCCCTCTCCAGCTGTAGCTTGTACATAAACTGTGTGGCCATGTTTTACAAATTCACTCACACCAGCAGGGGTAACTGCTACGCGGTTTTCGTTGTTTTTAATTTCTTTTGGAACGCCAATAATCATAATATTATTTTTAAAGTGCCGCAAAAATAACCAATAATCCCATGATTAAAAAAATAGTTTCAAAAGTCAATTTGAAGGACTTGATGCATATCAATATTATCAATGTTTTAAAGCTATGCGAAATAGAAAAAATACCCTAGATTTGCCGTCAAATGATAATCGGAACAGTAAAAGAGACCAAAGCTGCCGAAAATAGAGTCGCTTTGAGTCCTGATGTGATTAAAAACCTTGTGAAGCAAGGCTTTGAGTGTTTGGTTGAAACCGGCGCTGGTATTGCTTCTAATTTCTCTGATGAGGCCTACAGCCAAGCAGGTGCAAAAATTGCTACTGACGCAGGCAATGTCTATCAATCAGCTGATGTGTTGGTAAAGGTGAATGCCCCTAATGAGGCTGAGATTGCTCAAATGAAATCTGGTTCAACTTTGATTTCTTTTGTTTACCATCTAAGCCAACCAGAATTGGTTAAGGCCCTTAATCAAAAATCATTAACGGTATTCTCTATGGATGCCATTCCAAGAATTTCAAGAGCTCAAAGCATGGACGCTTTAAGTTCACAAGCCAACTTAGCCGGCTACAAAGCCGTAATATTAGGCGCGCATCACTCTGCGAGAATATTCCCGATGTTAATGACTGCAGCTGGTACCATTACCCCTTCTAAGGTGTTGATTTTTGGCGCAGGCGTTGCTGGTTTACAAGCCATCGGAACAGCCAAACGTTTGGGTGCTGTAGTTGAAGTCACAGACATCAGACCTGAAACCAAAGAGCAAGTTGAATCTTTAGGTGGTAAGTTCATTAATTTCGATACGGGAGAAGTCAAAATCGAAGGTGGTTATGTTAAAGAAACCAGTGAAGACACCCTTAAAAAACAAAGAGAAATCTTAAGCAAACATTTAGCTGCTGCTGATATTGCCATTACTACCGCATTAATTCCAGGTAAAAAAGCGCCTGTATTGATTACTGAAGACATGGTTAAATCAATGAAATTGGGTTCAGTGATCATTGATATGGCGGTTGAGCAAGGTGGTAACTGCGAATTGTCTGAAGCGGGCAAAATCGTAGTTAAGCATGGGGTTAAAATTGTAGGTGAATTAAACTTGCCTTCACAATTGGCCCAAAACGCCAGCGAAAGCTACTCTAAAAACATATTAGCCTTCTTAACCCACTTGGCCACTAAAGATGGTTTCAAATGGGAAATGGAAGAAGAGATCACTAAAGGTACCCTTATTTGTAAAGACGGATCAATTTTAAAATAAACAACATGGAAAGCTTATTGCAATTTATATCAAACAATCAGTTGATGATTTACATGGTCATCTTGATGATTTTTGTGGGCATAGAACTGATTGAGAAAGTCCCATCAGTATTGCACACGCCCCTTATGAGTGGTGCCAACGCCATCCACGGTGTGGTGATTATTGGTGCCATTATTATTATGGGCCAAGCCGAAAGCACTTATGCCTTAATTTTAGGTTTTATAGCAGTAGTACTTGGTACCTTAAACGTGGTTGGTGGTTTTGTGGTGACCGATAGAATGTTAGACATGTTTAAAAAGAAGAAAAAATAATGAAGCAATACATATTAGATATTTTGTACATGATTGGTGCCGTAAGTTTTATTTTCGGTATCAAATTATTGGGTAATCCTGAAAAAGCGAAAAAAGGTAATTTGTATGCTGCCGTTGGTATGGCTTTGGCCATTTTCGGCACTATCTTTTTATACGAAAGCGATGCTAAACCTTTGGGCAATTATGCTTGGATTTTTGGCGGCTTACTATTAGGTACTGTAATTGGTACCTTAATGGCTAAAAAAGTACAAATGACTGGCATGCCTCAAATGGTATCGTTCTTTAACGGTATGGGTGGTGCTTGTGCCGCTTTAATTTCTCTGGTTGAATTCAACCACTTAAGAGCTCATGGCGATTTTACTACTGCGCCAACACTTAAACTCATGATCATCTTCTTGGGCTTAATCATTGGGTCTATATCATTTGCTGGCAGTATGATTGCCTTTGGTAAACTCGATGAGAAAATCAAAGATAAGACCTTGCCTTTGCAACAAGTCATTAATATTGGTTTGTTGGCTGTTATTTTAGCCATTGCCTTTATGGCCTCTTATGGCATGATCAGCAATGCCAATGTATTGTTCTTATTATTAGGTTTATCATTGGTGTATGGTATTTTGTTTGTAATGCCTATTGGTGGTGCAGACATGCCAGTAGTGATTTCATTATTGAACTCATTCACAGGTGTTGCAGCGGCCATGGGCGGATTCTTATACGACAACAAAGTAATGTTGTTTGGCGGTATCTTAGTGGGTAGCGCAGGCACCTTATTAACGGTAGTGATGTGTAAAGCCATGAACCGTTCTTTAACCAATGTATTGATTGGTAATTTTGGTGGCAGTTCTGCTGCTGCTTCTGGTAAAACAGTTACTGGTAGCATTAAAGAAATCAGCAAATCTGATGCAGCTGTGTTAATGAAGTACAGCAAAAAAGTAGTGATAGTGCCTGGTTACGGATTAGCCGTAGCTCAAGCTCAACACATTTGCCATGAATTAGAACAATTGCTCGAAGAAGAAGGCGTTGATGTGAAATACGCTATACATCCTGTTGCTGGTAGAATGCCAGGTCACATGAACGTACTCTTGGCAGAAAGCAATGTTAGCTATGATAAATTGATAGAGATGGACGACATCAATCCAGAATTCAAAACCACAGATGTGGTATTGATCGTGGGTGCTAATGACGTTGTTAACCCAGCCGCTAAAAACGATCCTAGCTCTCCTATTTATGGTATGCCAATTTTGGATGTTGAAGACGCTGCACATACCATTGTGATGAAGCGAAGCATGAAAGCTGGTTATGCAGGTATTGAGAATGAATTGTTCTACAGTCCTAAAAACAGCATGTTGTTTGGCGACGCTAAAAAGACCCTCACTGAATTGGTGAGCGAACTTAAGAGTTTATAATTCTGCCTCATTGGGGTAAGCTGCCCAGTCTAATAAATAATTAGCTTTTACTTGACTGATCCAGTCGAAAGTATTCGGCAAGGAAATGCTCAATGGCTGTTTACTCAATAACCAAGTTTGACATACTCCTGATGGCATTTGCACCACTATTGGCAATGGCGTTTTAGAGGTATAGTGGCTTAATGATAAAGTATAAACATTCGTACCGTCTTTGCCCTCATCGGTTTTAACAGACAACTTAGGCAACTTAGATTGGTATAAATACAGATCAAAAAAAGACTGCCAATTGCGCTGAGTGGCTTGGTTGAAAAAAGCAATAATGGTTTTGGTATTGACAATACGCTTTTGGTAGGTAATGGCCAACTGTTTAAGGGTAGCAAACCACAATGAATCATTGTTGAGCATGCTGCGCATGGTGTGTAGCATCCAAGTGCCTTTGTAATAAATATCGTTATCTGAGCCATGGTAATATTGACCGCGTGGCCCTTGCATAGGTGTTTGGTTTTTGATCTGCCCTCTTTGTGACCATAAGTATTCCAAAGCTGTTTTTTTGCCCATGCAATGTTCAACATACAAGGCTTCAGAATAGGTTGTAAAGCTTTCGTGAATCCACATGTCTGCAGGGTCATCTGCCGTCAGGCTATTGGCAAACCATTCGTGACCACTCTCATGCACAATGATAAAATCAAAACCAAAATTATTGTTTTTATAGTGGTTGCCATAGGCCACACAAGATTGGTGTTCCATGCCCCAGTAGGGTGTCTCCACCAATTTGTAACCGTCTTTTGCAAATGGATAAGGGCCAAAATACTTTTCAAAAGCTTGGTGCATTTTATCTACCTGCATGAAATGTCTTTCTGCGATAGCGCTGTTGTAATCTAAAACATAATAATCCAAATCCACTTTTTGTTGGCCATAAAAGGTATCACTCAAATGGGTGTAAGCGCCCACATTCACACTGATATTGTACCCATTGATCGGAGAAGCAACATGCCAATTAAAACGCTGCCAATTGCTATCAAGGGTTTCAGTTGATACCAAGCGGCCATTGGAAATCCCCATCAATGCAGCTGGCACTTCTAAATGCATATCCATTTGTTCTGCCTCGTCGCTCCAGTGGTCTTTACAAGGCAACCAAGACGAAGGACCAATACCTTCGCAAGCCATGCCCACCCAGGCTCTGTGGTAGTCGTCTTCCGACCACACAAAACCACCATCCCAAGGCGCACGCAAAGCGGTTTTAGGATAACCACTGAATAGTATTTTGATTTGGTGCACTTCCTCTTTTTGAAGCGGCTGTTTGAACTTTAAGAGCAAATGGTCTTGCTTGCGTTCAAAAGGGTAATCGACTGCATCTAACTGCAAGCCTGTAACCTGCATATACGACATTAAATCTATGCGTAAAACTTTACTGTTTGACTGCATAGTAATGCGCATGGTATTGCTGCCCTTTATGTGTTTGTGCTGAGGGTCAACACGCAATTGAATATCGTAATGCATTACATCGTAACAAGCGCGGTCTTGTTTGAGTTGCCCAAGAGATACATTCTTGGCCAAAAGCCCAAGACTTAAAAGCAAGCACAAACCCAATACAAGCAATCTCATATAACGACTAAGCTAATGTGATAATTCCAATTTCAGGTCTGATGCCCAAACGGCCAGGATAGCCTAAATAACCGAAGCCTCTGTTAACGTATAAATACTGTTGTCCTTCCTGATACAAACCCGCCCATTGTTTGTACATCAATTGAATAGGACTCCATTTGAAATTGGCCGTTTCAATGCCCAATTGCGCCCCATGCGTATGACCAGAAAAGGTTAAATCAATGTCTTTAAATGACTTTCTCACTTGCGCATCCCAATGGCTAGGGTCGTGAGACAACAATATTTTAAATGGCAAATTTTGTGTACCCTCATAGGCTTTAGACAAAACACCATAACGCGCAAATCGGCCTTTGGCGCCGTAATTTTCAACCCCAATAAGGGCTATCGCATCACCGCCTTTTTGTAAAATCCTGTTTTCGTTTAGTAACAAATCCCAACCCATTTGTTTATGTATAGCCTTAACTGCTTCCAAGTTGGCCAATTGCATTGGCGACATATGCGACTTATCTGATTGCGCGCTGTTGCCTTCAGTAATATGGGTTCTATCTTGCCATTGATAATAATCACCATAGTCATGATTACCCAAAATGCTGAATACACCCATTGGTGCTTTTAATTGCCCAAATAAGGCAATCATTTCTGGAGTCATTTCATTGGCCAAAGTATTCACCAAATCACCCGTAAAGAAGATAATATCAGGTTGCTCTTTTAACAACAATTGTATGCCTTTTTCTACGGCTTTAACATCCCAAAAACTGCCTGCATGAATATCACTCAATTGTGCAATTTTAAGCCCTTTAAAGGCTTGAGGTAAATGCGGAAACGCAACAGTAGTTCTGTGAATTTTATAATCGTGTGCACCTTTAGACACTCCGTAAATTAAGCCCGAAAAGGTAAGCGCACCAATCCCTGCACTGGTTCGCGCAATAAAAGTTTTTCGCGATATTAATCCTTTTGCGTTGGCTGTTTCTGAGTCATCTGTTTGAGGTTTTCTGAACTTGCTAATCACCCATTGTACCAAGCGGTAAAGGTCTTCGAGCACCAAGGGAATGGTCATTAATAATTTGGCCAAAAACATGGCAAAGAAAAAGCCAGTAATACTTACCTGTACACCTCTTGAAAATTGAACCAATCGGCCACCCATAGCAAAAATGCTCAAGACATAAAACATTATGCTGATAATCCAATACGCCCATTTAATGATGCGGGCTCTGTTTTTTTGCATGGTTTTGCAAAGCATTTTGATGGTCTGATAGGCATAGCTATCAAACAGCACCACGAGGGCAATCATGAAAAGGATTCTGAAGAAAACAGGAATAAGAGAAATAACAGATTGGAACATAAAGTTGTATTAATAATCGAGTCTATGACTTGTATTGGTTTGGATGTGTAATAAGCGGTTGTATTGCTTAAAAGCTTGAATACTAGTAGAAAATACGCCATCTTCTTGATTGATGATGAGTGATTTGCCTTTTTCACCAAATAGGCTATAGGCCACTGCAGCTTTTAAGTGTTTTTTAACAATATCTTTGGTTTTAGTGGAGGCTTTAATGCTGCTCAAGTATGAAATTTTTTGGGCCAATTGAATAAAGGCAAGAGCATCGCGGTCATCAATTTTAAAATGCAACATGAAATCATTTACACTGCTATACACCTGGCTTTGTTTAACTAGGCGCAGACGCATATGATCTAAATAGTAAATATCAAACAAACGGCTGTAAAATAAGCCCGGCATTAAGCGTTCTATTTCTGTACTGTCGGCTATGGTATCGCGTAAGAAAATATCCGGACGAATACCTCCACCTGCGGTTAACAATCGGCCATTTTTTGAAAAGAATTCTTTTTTAATACTTGGGTCCAAAATCGGACTCAAAGTATCTCTCATAAAATCGCGTTTGTAAATTTCATTGTGGTAAGCATCAACATCTTTGGTGTAATGTTTTTGTATGCTGCGACCACTTGGTGTATAGTACCTAGCTATGGTTAAACGAATGGTAGAACCATCTGCCAACTTAAATGGTTCTTGCACCAAACCCTTACCGTATGAACGATTGCCAATAATAACAGCGCGGTCATTGTCTTGTAAAGCACCTGTTAAAATTTCACTGGCTGAAGCCGTGTTGTGATTGATCAATACAATCAATTTGCCTTTGGTGAATTGGCCATTGCCATCAGCTTTGTAATCGTGTTTGAGCCTATGTAAGCCTTGGGTGTAAGAGATCAACTCATCCGCTTGTAAAAACTCATTTGCTATTTGTGCAGCCTCTTGTAAAAGGCCACCACCATTATTGCGCAAATCCAAAATTAAGTCTCTCATGCCCTCTGCTTTTAAGGCTTTCAAAGCAGTCAAAAACTCATTATGGGTTTGAGAGGAGAAACGTTCAATGCGGATATAGCCAACCGTTTTGTTGACCATATAATACACCTCAGAACTGTTCATGATCACATCGCCTCTGTTCACTCTTATGGTTTTAACTTGATCATCGCTGCGTCTGTATACCAGCATATCAATGGCAGCTTGTTTGCCAGATTGAATGGCTTCTTGAATTTCAGTTGAACTTAAGCTGTCTGTTAATCTAATCGCACCCGCCTTAATCAAACGATCACCCGGCTGAATGCCAGCTTTATCTGCCGGCCCATTTGGAAAGACTGAATACACAACCAATGAATCATTATAGGCTATATATGACACCCCTAAGCCAAAATAATTACCCCTGATTTGACGCTCATTCACTTCGCTTAAATCTGGAGGGATGTAGGCACTATGAGGATCCAATTGCGACAACATAAACTCAATAGTAGAGGTTTCAATTGTAGCTCTTTGAGTGCTGTCTACATAATCATTTTGAATGATGTCTAAAATTTGAGTGAACTTATCTTTTTGATCCGTTTGAAACGACATCCCAGCCACCAAACCCAAGGCTAACATTATGGCATACACCAGAGGTCTGATGGCCATAGCCGAAGAGTTGTTGAGTGGGCGTTCGGTCATATCAAAGCTTACAGTACATTGAGCAATTGCTCTTTGATTTTTTCGAGTTCCTCTTTCATAAACACAACCAATTGTTGGATTGGAAAGTAATACGCTTTACTGCCCATGGTATTGATTTCTCTGCCCATTTCTTGAGCGATAAAGTTTAGTTTTTTACCGTTGGCATCTTGGTTCAGACTCTCAACAAAGAAATCCAAGTGGTTGATCAAACGGCTTTTTTCTTCGCCAATATCATACTTCTCTAGATAGTAAATCAACTCTTGTTCAAATCGGTTATGGTCAACTGTGTTGTCTTCTTGATTTTCTTTTAAAGATTGCAATAACTTGCCTTTAACCGCTGATTTTCTTGGTCCTTCCTCCGCTTCTACCAATTGAACATTGTTTCTGATTTTAGCAATACAGTCCATAAAGTAGGCTTTAACGGTATTACCCTCTTGTATCCTAAAGGCATCGAATTTTAAGAAGGCTTGATCAACACATTGTTTCATGAGTTGCCAATCTTCTTCAGTAGCAGATTGTTCTTCGTATTTCAATACATCTGGAAAATGGATAATGGTATTGAGCAGCTCACCACTTGGCAATTGAAGGGTATTGGCCAAAGCCTGAATTTTTTGGTGGTAAGATTGTGCCAAGGCTGTATTCACCATTACCGATTCTTGGTTGACTTGGGCGTTTTTGTATTCAGCGGCAATATGCACAGATACTGAGCCTCTGCCAATTTTATTGCTGAGGTCTTGTCTGAGTTCTATGTCTTTATCTTTAAAAGACTTTGGCAGTCTTAAATTCAAATCAAAGAATTTATTATTCAATGATTTGATTTCCGTTTTGATGCGCCATTGTTCGTTTTCTAATTCAAACGAACCGAATCCGGTCATGCTTTTGATTTGTACCATTTTAATTGCTTTGTTGTAGTAAAGACACCTGCAAAAATCAACAATATTGCGAACATTTTATAGGTGTTTAAAATATCTTTCTTTAAAATCACTGCAATAATCGTTGCAAGGATTGGTTGTAAATAAATGTAGGCGCCAACGATGTTCGGACCAGCTTGTTTGATGGCCCATGCATTCAAGAGGTAGGTTACAAAAGTGGTGCACACAATAATGAATAAGACTTCTAAGACTATGCTCATTGGCATTTCCGAAAATTTGCCTTGCATGAGCTCTGAATACCCAAAAGGCAAAACCAATAACGCACCAATTAAAAAGGTATACTTTGAAACGGTTAGCGTATGGTATTCGCTTAATAGGGCTTTGGCTAAAACCAAATACATGGCATAAGAAATGGCATTGAACAATATCAATAAATCGCCCACATAAGTGGCCGATGAAAAGCCGAAAGATTTGCCAGACATCAATAAAACAGAGCCTAAAGCTGCCATCAAAATCCCAATGGCCTGAAGGATATTCATGCGCTCTTTATTAATTAGTAAATTCAACAACAACACAAAAATGGGCGTTGCCAACATCAACACAGCGCCATTGATGGGCGAGGTAATTTCAAGCCCTTTAAAAAACATGAGCATATTAGCGGCTACTCCAAATACGGCACAAGCCAAAATGCGCCAACCGTGTTTGCGCCAGTCTATGCTTTCTTTGATCTGACTACCTGCCAACAAAAACAAAATTGCAGCCCCAGATACCCTGATCACTATAAACCCAAAACCTTGTAAATAATAGGGCATAATGTCTTTCACCAAACTGAAGGTTAAAGCGTAAATGAAAGATACGGCAAACAATGCCAAGTGGACCTTAAAATGGTGTTGGCCCATATTATTGACGGTGTATTACCCCTGCCATAGGTTGAGCGGTTGGCATAATGGTCATTTCATTAATGTTCACGTGTTTTGGTCGGCTAAGCATGAACCAAATGGCATCTGCAATATCTTGTGCCACTAAATTTTCGAAGCCTTTGTATACACTGGCTGCTCGCTCTGCATCGCCATCAAATCTGACCAAAGAGAATTCTGTTTCAACAGCACCAGGGTGAATGGCCGATACTTTAATCGGGTAATGGCTTAAATCTAATCGCATGCTTCTGCTCAAGGCATCAACTGCATGTTTGGTAGCGCAATACACATTGCCATTGGCATACACTTCTTTGCCAGCAATACTACCTATATTCACAATATGGCCATTGCCATTTTCAACCAATAAGGGCGTTACAAATTTCGTAACGTATAACAGGCCTTTGATATTGGTATCTATCATGGTGTCCCAATGTTCTAATTGACCTTGATCAATGGCAGATAGGCCCCAGGCTAAACCGGCATTGTTTATCAAAACTTGAACTGAGCGCCAAGCTAAAGGCAAGGCGTTCACCATGTCTTGCACGGCTTGTTTGTCTCTCACATCGACTGTTGCAACATACGCTTGCACAGGAAAATTTTGTTCTATCGATGCTTTAAGTGCTTCTAATCTGTCTGTGCGTCTGCCCACCAAAATGGTATTAAAACCATGATTGGCAAGGGTTAATGCAGTGGCTTCTCCAATACCAGAGCTGGCTCCGGTTATAAGGGCTATAGGGGCCGTGTTCATATGCTTGCAAAAATAAGCTAAAATTTAGGGGCAAAGCTTAACTTTGTTGTTTGAATGTATACAAGTGAGTATAGAATTGTACATATTGGGCTCTAGCAGTGCAACACCTACCAAAGACCGACACCCCAGTGCTCAGGTTTTGAAAATAGGCAGCGAAAAAATACTCATTGATTGCGGCGAGGGCACTCAATCACAACTCATGAAGTTTGGCATCAAACAAGCCAACCTAAACACCATTTGCATTTCACATCTTCACGGCGATCATTACTTTGGTTTGATCGGATTGCTTTCTACCATGAGCTTATATGGCAGAACGCAAGCCATGACGATTATCGGACCGCCCATGTTGAAAGACATCATTGACATTCAATTAACCGCCAGCGGTATGGCCCTGAATTTTGAATTGATACACATTGAAACAACAATGGACAAACACCATACAGTGTATCAAACAGCGGCGTTTAGCATACAAAGTTTTCCTTTGCAACACCGCATTCATTGCACTGGTTTTTTGATTCAAGAAAGTCCAAAAGAAAGACATCTCAACACAGCGGCCATTGAACAATATCAAATTCCGGTTGCAGCCTATAAAGCCATAAAAGCAGGACAAGATTACAACAGTCCTGATGGGCAAACTATACCCAACGCAGTGCTTACAACTGCTGCCGCTTCGCCTTGTAGTTATGCCTATTGCTCTGATACCATTTTTGATCCGCAGATTGTGCCATTTATACAAGGCGCTCATACTTTGTACCACGAAGCAACTTATACCAATGAGCACGCAGACAGAGCGGAGTTGTATTTCCACAGCACTGCCGAAGGCGCAGCCACTATTGCTCAAATGGCAGAAGTTAAGCAACTCATTATTGGGCATTACTCTTCACGCTATGGGCAACTTGATGGCTTATTGAAAGAAGCCGCTGCCGTATTTAGCCCAGTGGATTTAGCCATAGAGGGAAAAACATACACCATTGGATAAGTGTATTTGGCGCTCCACATAAATTGTCTTAATTTTGAATTCAGTTGAAAACAAGAGGTCTTATAAGGCAATCCAAATTGTTGCGCATTAAGCGCATCATGAAACCCTATCATCAAATTCAATCGGTGTTATTGATTTGGGATGCCAGTCAGAATAGAACTGACATTGAAGAGATCAAAATCTTTGGCCACGAACTCAGAAAGGCTGGCAAAGACATTACTTTTTTGGCTTTTCATCCCATCAAAAAATTAACGGAAGACATGATGCCCAACGAAATTTACAAATTGTGTTGCAAGGCAGATTTCAATTTCTTTTTAGGGCCAAAAAGCATCAACTTACGCAGTATATTATCTAAAAAATACGACCTCATGATCAATGGTTGTTTAACTGAAAACAACTACATGAAAACCATGGCTACATTCTGTCATGCACAGTTCAGAATTGGTCCTTACATTGAGGAATCAGACATTAACTTTTACGAGATCATGATCAAACCTAATGGCGCAGACCCTTGCGAAAATTACTTGATCGAAGTGGGTAAATGTTTGCGCAAAATCATTTAAAATTATAACATGTCACATCCTATTTCACAACAGCTAAAAGGCACTGGGGTTGCATTGGTAACTCCGTTTAAAAAAGATGAATCCATTGATTTCGATGGCTTAAAAAAATTGGTCAGACACCAAATAGACAACGGTACCAACTACCTTGTTATTATGGGAACTACAGGCGAGAGCCCATGTGTTAGCAGTGCTGAAAAACAAGCCATTATTGACTGTGTTAAAACCGAAAACAATGGTCAATTGCCATTGGTATTAGGCTTAGGTGGCAACAATACTTACGCTTTAATAGAGGCTTTCAAACAACAAAACTTTGAGGGCATTTCAGCGGTTTTAAGCGTTAGCCCATACTACAATAAACCGAATCAAAAGGGCATAGTGACGCATTATCAAATGCTAGCCGATGTATCGCCCTTGCCAATCATGTTGTACAATGTGCCAGGTAGAACCGGTAGCAATATTGGTGTTGAAGCCACATTAGAATTGGCAGAACACGCTAATATTTTAGGCACAAAAGAAGCATCGGGTAATTTTGCTCAGTGCATGGAAATCATACAACACAAACCAAAAGATTTTGCTGTTATCAGTGGCGACGATGCCTTTACCCTACCATTTATTGCTATGGGCATGCAAGGTGTTATCAGTGTGATTGCCAATGCTTATCCAAAAGCCTTTAGCCAGATGATTCAGCATTGTTTGAACAACGAATTTGAATTGGCTAAGCCTTTGCATTACCAATTGCTTGATGCCATGAATTTGATATTCGCTGATGGCAGTCCAGGAGGCATTAAAGTGCTATTGAATGCCATGGGCATTTGCGAAACCACTGTTAGAAAACCACTACACGATGTGAGCGATGCAGTGCGAGCAAAATTGCTTCAAAGCATGAAAGCTTAAAGCTTACCAAAAATTGTAAAAGCGTTTTCCACCATCAGCGCCTATACCTTCGATTTGCATACGGCCATTGGCTTTTTCTAAATCTTTTACCAAGGTTTGAGCATCGCTGCAGGCTTTGCCATTGAACTTAACAAAGATGAAACCTTCTTCAATGTTTAAGTTGTTAATGAGTCCTGCTCTAATGTTTTTTACTTTCACCCCTGAACTGATTTTATATTTCTGTTGTTCCACTTTTGAAACAGCAGAAAAGTCTGCGCCTAAGGTTTCAGAGCTAATGGCTGAACTGTTCTGTATACCCAAGCCACCATCTTGGTTGGTCAATTGCACTATGCTTTCTTTTAAACTGCCATTGTGGTAGTAATTGATTTTGATTTTATCGCCAGGTCTGTAGTAAGACATGTGCTCATCAAAATCAGCTTTGCTGTTAATGGCTTTGTCTTGTATTTTAACGATCACATCGCCAATGGCTATACCTGCTTTAGCGGCAGGGCTTTCATTGTCTAATTGTTTGATCATAGCCCCTAAATTGGTCTTATTGATTTTTTCGGCATTGGCATCTACCTCAGTGGCTTCCATGCCAGAATAGCCTCTTTGGATTTGACCGTAGTCAATAAGGTCTTTAACTGCTTTGGCAACAATGTTTACTGGTATAGCAAAACCATAACCTGCATAAGACCCTGTTTGACTAAAAATAGCGGTATTAATGCCCACCAATTCGCCGTTTAAATTCACTAAGGCACCACCGCTGTTACCAGGGTTAATGGCGGCGTCTGTTTGAATGAATGATTCTATAGGAAACTGGTTGTTCACGATATTGATGTTACGGCCTTTTGCACTCACAATACCAGCAGTTACAGTCGATGTTAAATTGAAGGGATTGCCTACCGCAATTACCCACTCACCAATTTGAACATCATCGGAGTTGGCCATGGCAATGGCGGGTAAATCATTGGCATCGATTTTTAATAAAGCCAAATCTGTTGAAGGATCTGTGCCGATCATTTTGGCGGTGTAAGATTGCTTCTGATTGTTCAATACCACTTCTATGGTTTGTGCATCTTTTACCACGTGTAAATTGGTAACGATGTAGCCGTCTTTTCTGACAATCACACCACTGCCAGAACTGCTCACTTTGCCTATGCTACCAAAGGGATCCCAACCATCAAAGAACATACCGAATGGCGAGCGTTGTTGCATCATGGCGGTGGTCTTAATAAAAACTACACTCGGCGTGCTTACTTTAGACGCCAACACAAAACTGATACTGCCCTCGGCTGCTTTTCCGTTATAGGAAGTTAAAATACCTTTTAGTTCTTCTTGAACTATGCTTGCTCTTGATGGGCCAGCATTAAATGTTGAAAATACGTAGGCCCCTAAAACCCCTGATACCAAGGCGATGGCCACATTTAAAATGGTTTTTTTCATAGCGTTCATCAATTGGTTATATTAACAATGATCTTTAATTTATGTTCTGATTTATTGGGATCGTTAGAATGCATTGTGATGTATTTGGTGTGATTGGCAATGGATTGATTCACGGTATCAACGGTTAATACCAAGGGGGCTGTTTGACCAGCTTCAATAGTCATGCTGTTTTTTTGCACCGAAATGCAGGAGCAATTAGGTACTATAGAATGGATCTTAAGTGGGCTTTTGCCAGTATTTTTTAGGGTTACTGTATAAGCAAATTTTTCGCCAGCACTGTGCTTGCCTAAATCAATAACACCTGTTGGTTGGAGTTCAAATATTGGTGCCATTTTTTTCTCTTTAGCAGTCATTTTTGAGAAATCCTCTTTAACATTGGCAAATACATGCAATATTTTAGTGGTACCGGCAGGATCATCGGTAAGCAAACCAAAACGACGGCGAATTTCTCCGAAAGCGCCTACCTTGGAGCCATCAATTGTAACCGTTATGGTGATAGAATCATTCACATCGATTAAGCTGTCTTGCACATCAATTTCTAAAAACTCTGGGGCTTGTATTTCATAAATTCTAATAGGATAGCCCATATAATTGTAGGCCTTCATTTTATAGGATTGCTTTTGGTTATTGTACAACTTCGGAAACTCAGCCATGGTGGAAGTAAACGCTAAGTTAGAATAGGTGGTTGAGAAGTGGTTAGGCTTAGAGGCCAAGTTGGCTTCAGGAATCACATGGCCTGAAATCATTAAACTTTGAAACAGGTCTTTCTGATTGAAATACACAAATAAATTTTTATGGAAATCGCCCCCTCTTCCGCGGGTTTCGTATATGGCTCTTACGTAACCAGTATCGCCCGGCATGATGGTGTCTTTTGAATACTCGGGTGTAGTACAACCGCAACTGGTTTCAACTTTGGTAATACAGATGGGCGCTTGACTAATATTCTGGAAACTAAACACTGTGCTAACGCGCTCGCTTTCTTCTTTAACACTGCCAAAATCATGTAATAATTTTTTGAATTTTACAACATTCAACATTTGGGCATTGGCAGCCAAGCTCAAACAAGCTATGGCCATAAGGGTGAGGATTTTCTTCATCGGGAGTATTACATCAAATTTCATACAAAAATTTTAAGTATGAGGAATATTTATTTAAAAAGGTTGCTTTTACTGAATATCTTTGCAATAACCATGCAAAACAAGCATCTAAATGCCAATGCTGACGACCTAAGTCAAACTGACAGAGACATTGAGAAAGTCTTAAGGCCGGCACACTTTAACGACTTCGCCGGACAAGACAAAATCCTCGAGAATTTGAAAGTGTTTGTGCAAGCTGCTGTACAGCGCGGAGAGGCACTTGATCATGTGTTGTTGCATGGCCCGCCAGGTTTGGGTAAAACCACTTTGGCCAATATCATTGCCAACGAATTGCAAAGTAATATTAAAATTACCAGTGGCCCTGTGCTCGAAAAACCAGGCGACTTGGCAGGCTTGCTAACCAATTTAGAAGAGGGCGATGTATTGTTCATTGATGAAATACACCGCTTGAGTCCGGTGGTTGAAGAGTATTTGTATTCGGCCATGGAAGACTATAAAATTGATATTGTACTCGACAGCGGCCCAAGTGCCAGAAGTGTACAAATCAGTTTGGCCCCTTTTACTTTAGTGGGTGCAACTACCCGCTCAGGTTTATTAACCGCTCCATTAAGAGCGCGTTTTGGCATCACTAATCGTTTAGAATATTACACTGCAGATTTATTGGCTCAGATTGTAAGCCGTTCTGCAAGCATCATCCATGTGCCAATAGACAACATTGCTGCGCATGAAATTGCGCGTCGCAGTAGAGGTACCCCGCGTATAGCCAATGCTTTGCTCAGACGTACGCGTGACTTTGCACAAATCAAAGGCAATGGGTCTATTACCATTGAAATTGCAAAAATGGCCCTTGAAGCTTTGAATGTGGATGCTGATGGATTAGATGAAATGGACAACAGAATTCTCAGTACCATTATCGATAAATTCAAAGGCGGACCAGTGGGTATAAACACCATTGCAACAGCAGTGGGTGAAGAAGCTGGTACCATTGAAGAAGTGTACGAACCTTTCCTCATTCAAGAAGGGTATTTGATGCGCACTGCAAGAGGACGTGAAGCCACAGAATTGGCCTTTAAACACTTAGGCCGTATTCACTACAACAAAGGCCACGAACTGTTCTAAAGTTGTTGTAATACCAAATCAGTAGCGCCGCTGTGTTGCTGAATAAACTGCAAACAGGCTTGACTCAATGCTGCTTGGCGTTTGTTGAATGTATTGCTTTGTAACAATGATTCAAAGGCTGCTGCATCCGGTATACTGTGAGCCACTTGTGCTTCAATAGCCATTTGTGCTTCGCGGTATTTAGCGCAATGAGGACCAAATACTACTGGCACACCAAAGGTTAATGGCTCTAAAATATTGTGCAATTGATTGCTGTATCCGCCACCTACAAAGGCCAAATCAGCGTATTGGTAAGTATTGGCCAATTGCCCAATGGTATTGAGTATCAGCACAGATGATTTTACATTTGAATTGAAGTCTGTATACAATTGAACTTGAAAAAGCTGCAATTGTTTTTGCAAGTTGTTGATGTGGTCTGCAGACACATCGTGGGGCGCTACAATACATACCCAACCTTTTGCTTGCAATTCAGACATTACAGACAATAAAATACTTTCTTCTTTTGGCCAACTGCTGCCCAAAATCAAACATGGTTTTTCTTGTACAAACTGAGCAATACTGGTATTGGGTTCAGCCTTTTTTTGACTCATTAAAACGCGGTCGTATCTGGTATCGCCGCCAATACTTACTTGTTGTATGCCTTGTTGGATTAAGCAGTCTAAACTGCTTTGATCTTGTACCAAAATGTGTTTAACCTGCTGCAATTGTTTCAATATAAAACTGCCAAAAGCGCTGAACAAAAACTGTTGGGGTCTGAACACGGCAGACACCATAACGACATCTGTGCCATTGCTGTGGCAAGCTTTCAAAAGGTTATACCACAATTCATATTTTACCAATACCAAAACATCGGCGTCGAGTGCTTTGACCAATTGATTCATGTTGCTTTGAGTATCTATAGGTAAATACAATACAGCATCTGCTAAAGGATACTGATGACGGTATTGATAACCCGAAGCTGAAAAAAATGTAATGACAATACTGTGCTGAGCATCTTGTGCTTTAAGGGCCTCAATCACTGGTACTATTTGCTCGAACTCTCCCAAACTGGCGCAATGAAACCAATAGCGTTTGCTTGTTTTATTAGGTAATATTATCGGATTACCTTGGCTTCTAACTTTAAAAAAATGCCTGGTTTTTTGGTGAGGCACAATGTAGGCCAACACAGGTGCAAGCCATTGAACAAAGCCCATTAAGCATTGGTAAATGATAGACATCATCAATTAAAAAAATGATCTTGTTCTGTTTTTTTCTTACCGGTTTCTCTGCCATTCACGGTCACCATAATACCGATTTTTAAACCAAGTAGAATATCGGTTCTATGGGTATTGTCTGCAGTGCGAGTATCGTAATTAAAGGCCCTTCTGTTTTGAGTCATGCCTTGTAAGTATTCTATGCCGCCCACCAAATTAACCTTGCCTTTGGTATCGAGTAATTGATACCCTAAAAACCCTCTTAACAAAAGGCCATTGGTCAATCGATCATACCCTTTATAATTGCCATTATCCAATTGTGGTAATACGGTTTTTTGGTAAGTGAATTTGATGCGGTGTTCTATAAAGCCTAAGCCCGCTGTCATGAGTATTCCTGATTGCTGATTGAAAGGGCCCATTGGTATGATTTTACCAATATCAAGATGCCACAAATAACCGCGTTCGTATAGTCTGATGTCTGCATAAGTGCCAGTGTTGTCAAGCAATAAGCCGCTGCTGCCCATCATTGAATCGAGTATGCCGTTTTCTTTCACTTTACCAGAAAATAAAGCATTGATACCTGCTTGAACTTGCCAATTATTGGCAAATTTATATCCTGCAGAAAAACCAACTGTATTGCTATTGCCAAATCGTTTGCTCAACAAGCCAATTGGAGTGTGTCTGCCATAGTTCATGCATAACATAATGAGGTTTCTCTGCTTAGGCATATTGCGCCCTACAACCAAAGTTGGTTGACTAGCAGGTAAAGGCAAATTGGCCAATGCCACTGTGGCTATGCAACAAAAAACAAAAGTAAAAAGGCGTTTAAACACAAAGCAAATATAAGGTAAAACCCAATCAATTATGACACCAATTCACCATTGATTTCTATGGTGTAATGAATGCGTGTTTGTGGTTGCAATGCCATTGATACCGAACAATATTTATTGAAAGACAGTTCTGCTGCTTTGAGGGCTTTATCGGCCGCTATATCACCTCTTAATTTAAAATGTATGGCGATGTCTTTGTACACAGAATGCTCTTCTACTTTTACGCTGTCAGCATCCACTTCAAGCTCAAAACTGTCAATGCTTTGTCTTTGTTTTTTTAGTATGCTAATGATGTCAATAGACGAACAACCACCCACTGCTGCTAATAGCAATTGCATGGGGCGCATGCCTTTATGATGTCCGCCAATACTTTCAGAGCCATCCATCAAAAGGCTGTTATTGGTATCGTTGATGGCTTCCATTAAAAAATCATCGTCAAGTCGTTTGATTTGCATTTTCATGTCTGCAAATTAAACACATTTTCAATAAGTACTTTGTGACTGCAATCACCCAATACTTTGGGTCATGTTGTGCAAACGGTAATAATAGCCTTTGCTGGCTAATAAATCATTGTGTTTGCCTCTTTCAACAATGCGGCCTTTGTCTAAAACAATGATGTCATCTGCATCTTGAATGGTGCTTAGTCTGTGGGCTATTACTAAAGTTGTTCTGCCAGAGCGCAAATAGTCAAGGGCTTGTTGCACCAACTTTTCGCTTTCGTTGTCTAAGGCTGAAGTGGCTTCGTCGAGAATTAAAATCGGTGGATTGTGCAATAAGGCTCTGGCAATGGCTATACGCTGCCTTTGACCACCGCTTAACTTACTGCCTCTCTCGCCAATAACGGTATCAAAACCATTTTCAGTGGCCATAATGAAATCATAGGCATTGGCCAATTTGGCGGCGGCTTCAATTTCTTGTTTGGTGTGATTGGTCTTGCCAAATAAAATATTGTTGGTAATGGTATCGTTGAACAAGATGGCTTCTTGTGATACTATCCCCATGAGTTGTCTGAGGTCTGCTAACTTGTATGATTTAATGTTGATGCCGTCAATTTCTATGGCACCAGAGTCCACATCATAAAAACGGGGCAGTAAATCTGCTAAGGTACTTTTACCACTGCCACTGGAACCCACTAATGCCACTTTTGAATGCAATGGAATATCAAAACTGATATCATCTACTACCGGTTCAGCTTGGTATGAAAAACGAACTTGCTTAAAAGCTATGCCTTTGTTGAGTTGATGTATAGCCAATGGATGGGCTTGCTCTTCGATTTTATTATCCGCTTGTAAAATGGCCTCGTAACGGTCCATACCTGCAGCTCCTCTTTGCACCATCGGAAAGGCTTGAGACAATTGTTTGAAAGGCGGAATGACTTGACTAAAAATAGCAAAGTAAGCCAAGAAGGCTGATCCGGCAATGGCACCATCAAATACCATGTTGCCACCAAACCACAAGAGCACACCTGCTACAAAAATCGCTAAGGTTTCAGAAATGGGCGATGCCATATCGCCGCGTTGATTGACTTTAATATTGGCGGTGGTTGAACGGTCGTTGAGGGTTTTAAATTTTTGTCTGAAAATATTTTCAACGACAAAGGCTTTTATGATTTTGATGCCCCCTAATGATTCTTCTAAAAAGGTTAACACTGCACTTTGTTCTTCTTGATTGCGTTTAGATTTTCTGCGCAATGATTTACCCAACAAGGCAATAGAACCAGCAGCTAAAGGCAATAAGACTATAACATACAAAGTGAGTTGCGGACTCATGTAAATGAGGGTACCAATGTAAAACACTATGCTAACAGGTTCTTTAAATATGGCTTCTAAGGAGGCCATTAAACTCCATTCCACTTCCTTAACATCATTGCTCATACGCGAAATGATATCGCCTTTGCGCTCATCGCTGAAATAGCCAATGGGCAAATCCATGAGTTTGTTGTACAATGATTGACGGATGTTTTGAATGACTCTATTGCGCAGTATAACCAAGTAGTACAAGGCCATGTAGCGCGCAATATTTTTGATGACTGTGGCCAAAACCAAACTCACACAAATCAGGAACAGGGCTTCTTGTTTATTGTTTTGTACAAAGTCTGTCATCCAACAAATAAAATTGTTGTATAGAGAATTAAAATCACTGCCCTCACTCACCTTTTGCTTAAATGCATCTTGGTTGTTGTTGAACATGAAATCAAGCAGTGGCATGATCAAAGCCAATGAGAACAATCCCGCAACAATTTGTATCAAATTGAACAGCATATTCAAAGCCGCTAAGCCTTTGTAAGGCAGTATCAATTTCAATATGCGGGCCATGGATTTCATTGAAGCAAAATAAAGGCATTTAGGCCTGAACACAAAACGTCTCAACCTGAAGTTGTTCGCCTCTGTCGAAAATAAGCGTCGCTCAGATAATAGGCTCTGCAACGAGTAAATCAAAATAGGCTTTGTGCAGATAGAGGGTTTCTCTGCCCATTTTTTTGGGAATCAATAGGCCCAATTTGCACAAATGTGTGAGGTAGAGGTAAGCGGTTTGTCTATGACAATTCAGTAGTTTACACATCCTTTTGGCATTGGTATAAGGTTGTTCAAATAAGACTTTAAGTATGGCATCGCTTGGGAGCACATAATCAAGGTATTTGTTCATTTGCTCGTAGGCAGATTTTCTGAGCGCCAAATAGTTTCCGATTCGTTTTTGCATTTGCTGCGCGGCATCTTGTAATATTTGAGCGTAAAACTCAATCCAAGCTTGCATTTGTTTGGTTTGCAAACTCTCTTTTATGAGGGCATTATAGTGTTCCTTTTGCTGTTGTATTATTAGCGAAATTGGCAGTGGTATAAAATCAAGTTGTAGCTGTTGTAATGCGTTTAAAACATACTGCCTGGCGATTATGCCGTTTTGTGCAACAAAAGGCGCGACTGCCCTTATTTGAAAATGGATAATGGCTTGTTGCTCTAATGTTTGCTGGGTGTTTTCAGTCAATAAGTGTTGATGTAAATTCTGTTTGAGTTTGTCTAACACAGCTGCGGAACTGGGCGGTGTATACAAACACAAGTTGGTGTAATAACTCAGAATTTTCTGATCGGTTTTATGTCTGTATAGTTCTATTGTTTTGGCTTGTAATTTAAGACTGTCAAGCTCGAGTCCTTTGAGTCCTTGAAGACTTTGCACACCTGCTCTTGCCGCTAAAATCAGTTGTATGGTTTTGTCTTTGATTTGTGCTTCCATACCCAGAGCCTCAAACAATCTGGCATAAGCTATAGGCATGCCCTCCAACTCAAAACTGTTTTTAAGTTCAACCATGTGCATCATGCGCATAAATGGCATCAATACATCTGAGGGTAATGCCAAACTATAACCGTAACATTGGTGCAATGCTGCTGTACTTGCTAGCAGTTGACTTTGAAGCTTATCTGAGCTCTGAAATTTGTATTGCTCAATGAGCCCCAATTCGTTAAATGGCAACTGAAAATTCATTTCGTGTCGAAATTATATATTTTTTTCGACATATATGCGGTTTTTTAAAGCAATATTTGATAAAATGTTAACAGAGGTGTTTGTCAAATAAAGGGCAAATAAACTAATTTTGCAGGCGTAAAACCATCATCAAATATGAAACAAATTTCAGAATACTTTGGTAAAAGCGTTTTCGGCCCAAAAGCCATGGCTGAATACGTTAGCAAAGAAGCCATTAAGGCTGTAAATGAATCTAGAAACAGCGGCAAACCTATGGACCGTAAATATGCGGACCAAATTGCTGAAGGCATGAAGAACTGGGCTATTGAAAAGGGTGCAACCCACTATACCCACTGGTTCCAACCTTTGCGTGGATCTACTGCTGAAAAGCACGATGCGTTTTTTGACCCTACTGGTATTGATACTGGTATTGAGGTGTTTTCTGGCAAAGCATTAGTGCAACAAGAACCAGATGCATCTAGTTTCCCTAACGGTGGTATCAGAAATACGTTTGAAGCCAGAGGTTACAGCGCATGGGATCCTTCATCGCCAGCCTTTATTATGGAAAAAGCTACTGGTAAAACACTTTGCATTCCTACAATTTTTGTGGCCTATACAGGTGAGGCACTTGACTACAAAGCGCCGTTGATTAAGTCTACTAACTTTATTGTTCAGAATACTACTGCTGTTTGTCAGTACTTTGATAGCAATATTAAAAATGCTAAGGTGTCTTTGGGTATCGAACAAGAGTATTTCTTGGTAGATGAAGAATTGTACCACAAACGCCCAGATTTAGTGTTCGCTGGTAGAACTTTGGTGGGCAACATGCCGGCTAAAGGCCAACAGTTAGAAGACCATTATTTTGGTAGCATTCCAGAAAGAGTATACAACTACATGACTGATTTTGAAAAAGAGGCATTGAAGTTGGGTATTCCTTTGAAGACCAGACACAATGAAGTGGCACCTGGTCAATACGAGTGTGCACCGATGTTTGAAGAGGCTGATTTGGCTATTGACCACAACTCTTTGTTGATGGATGTAATGCAATCAGTGGCAAGCAAACACAAATTAAAAGTGATTTGGCATGAGAAACCTTTCAAAGGTGTGAATGGTTCTGGTAAACACAATAACTGGTCTTTGATTACAGATACTGGTGTGAATTTATTATCGCCTGGCCAAAGCCCGATTGATAACTTACAGTTCTTGACTTTCTTTATCAATACCATTAAGGCTGTGCATGACCATGCAGATTTATTAAGAGCGAGTATTGCTACTGCAGCCAATGATCACCGTTTGGGTGCTAATGAGGCGCCTCCTGCTATTATGTCTGTGTTTATTGGTAGCACCTTAAGTGATGTGTTAAACCAATTTGAGACAGCTAAAGCTTCTAGCAGATCAGCTAAGGCGAGCGAAAAAACAATTATTGTGCACCGCATTCCTGAGATCTTGAGAGATAATACTGACCGCAATAGAACGTCTCCTTTTGCCTTTACTGGTAATAAATTTGAATTTAGAGCAGTTGGTTCTAGTGACCATTGCGCTAATGCCATTATTGTTTTGAATACGATAGTTGGTAACCAATTGGCTGAATTCAAGAAAGAGGTTGATGCTTTAATCAAGAAGAAGGTGAATAAATTACAGGCTATTCAACAGGTGTTGAAGGGGTATGTGAAGTCTTCTAAGAACATTTTGTTTGAAGGCAATGGTTATGGTGAGGCCTGGGTGAAAGAGGCTAAAAAACGCGGCTTGAGCAACATTAAAACTACGCCTTATGCATTGGATGCCTATAATAGCAAAGCCAGCAAATATTTGTTTGTTAAGAACCATATTTTTAGCCAAAAAGAATTGGAGGCTAGAACCGAGATCAAGTTTGAAAACTACTTGTTGAAGATTCAAATTGAGGGTAGAATTTTGGGCGAATTGGTTAGAAATTATGTGGTGCCTTCTGCAGTGGAGTATCAAAAGAAATTGATAGATACTATTGAGGGTTTGAGCCGTATTGGTCAGACTAAAACTGAGAACAAAGCTTTGTACGCTTTAACGAAAGAAATTTCTACTCATATCAATGCGATTTTTGATAATACGCATAAGATGATTGAAGAGCGCAAGAAGGCGAATAATTTAACCCATGCTGATAAAAAAGCGAAAGCGTATTGCGATAAAGTAAAGCCTTATTTTGACTCGATTAGAGACAGCGCAGACAAGCTCGAAGAATTGATTGACAACGATGCTTGGAAGTTGCCTAAATACCGCGATTTATTATTCTTAAAATAAGCTAAAGCCCCGAAAGGGGCTTTTTTTTGCTTTGATTCTATCAAACCAATCCCGTTTGACTATATTTGCTTTTGGTGAAATTTAAATACACTACAGAACTGTTTTTGGTGCTTTGTGCCGTGGGGCTTTTTGCCCTCATACAAGTATTGTATGGTGTAATGACCCAACCCTATTTTTGGGACGAGCTGGGCGTTTACAGTGGTGCTGCCAATCATTTATACCAACATGGTTTAAGCTTATTACCAAGTGCCATGCCTGACAGTTTATCAAGAGGGCATCCTTTGTTTTGTGCCTTCTACTTCGCACTCGCCTTTAAACTCTTTGGCAACACCCCAATGGTAGCCCACCTAGCAGGTGCCGCCTTTAGTATAATTGGTCTAATATACCTCTATAAACTCCTCGCAATAAAATGGCCAAAGCCCTATGCCTTCATAGGCAGTTTAAGCCTATTTGTGCAACCCTTATTTTTATCACAAACCATACTCGTATTACCTGAAAGCTTATTATTAGTTTGCACCCTAGCGGCATTATACCACTATTTACAAGCACAAAACATAGCGTGTATGGTATGGCTAATTTTAGCCCTGCAAATCAAAGAATCAGCCTTGGTACTACCCATCGCCTTTATGTTGGCCAACGCCATCAAACACAAACGTCTATGGCCTAAAAACAGCTGGTATATAGGCATCATTCCCATAGCCAGTTTTGCCCTCTTTATAGGCATACAAAAACTTCAAAACGGCTATTACTTTTATCCATTACACACAGAATTGGCCTCATTTGACGGATACTTTATAGCCGAAAGATGGCATGATTTTATGCAGTTTTTTTTATACGATCAGGGCCACAGTATGCAATGGCTGCTCAGTCTATTATTCATCAGCCTGCCCTATGTACTTAAGCACAAACCATTCAATTTAAACCTACAAGCAAACAGCATAAGTATATTCATCATTATTGTTGGTGGACTTGGCTTTATGGTGCTCAATTACTTTCTAACCCGCTACACGCAATACTTCTTCATACTCATTTATTTGATAGTATTTGAATTAGCCTACGCTATTGCCATTCAGAACAAATGGTGGCTATACCTCTACCCAATAGCATTAGCCATCATTGGCCTATGGTATTGGAACCCCAACCAAAAATACACTGATATTGACTTCACCTACAGCCAACACGTTAAAACCGTAAAAGCCTGTATAGATGAACTCAAACAAACAAACTATAACAACAAAACCATAGGCATGGAATTCCCGGCCTGTGCTTCATATTGGAGCAGTAACAACGGCTACGATATTCAATTCAAACACGAAATCCGCTTGATAGGCGACAGCTCAAAAGCCAAAGACTATATGGTATTTACAATGCCCGGCAACTTAGCTGACACAGCAAAATACCAAGGAAAAATTCAATGTGTTAAACGTTTTAATCAAGGATACGCCGCGGCCTACTTGTACAAAGTATTGCATTAGCTGGTAATGCGTTTTCTACCCTTATCGAACACCAAACGGCCAAAATTCTTACCCTTGCGCAAAGCCTTTTGTTCCTCTTCAGGTAAAGCTGCAATATGCGCGCACTCATCACTGCAACAATTATGCATCTTAGCTTTGCACTCAGGGCACTGAATAAACAATAAATTACAAGCCACATTGGCACAATTAGTATGGGTATCACAAGAAGCTCCACACTGATGACAATGGGCAATCACCTCAGAAGAAATCGACTCGCCTAAACGCTCATCAAACACAAAATTCTTACCGTGAAATTTATTCTTAAGCCCCTGTTCTTTAACTTGGTTGGCATAATGAATAATGCCACCCTCTAATTGATACACCTCTTTAAACCCTTTGTATTTCATGTAGGCACTCGCCTTTTCGCAACGAATACCACCGGTACAATACATCACAATAGGTTTATCTTTCTGATCCTTTAACGCCTCTGCCACCTTTGGCAACTGCTCTCTAAAGCTAACCACATCTGGCAAAATGGCCTTTTCAAAATGGCCCACTTCACTCTCGTAATGGTTTCTAAAATCAACAATCACTACATCATCGCGGTCTGTTAAGGCATTAAACGCCTCTGCTTTTAAATGCGTGCCAATATTGGTCACATCAAACTCAGGATCATTAATCCCATCAGCCACAATCTTTTTGCGCACTTTAATAGCCAATTTAAAAAACGATTTGCCATCGTCTTCAACGGCAATGTTCAAACGGTTACCAGCTAAGAAATCTATGCTTTCTAAATGGGCTTTAAACGCCTCTAAATTTTCTGTCGGTACAGACAATTGAGCATTAATGCCCTCGTCTGCTACATATATACGCCCCAACACGCCAAGCTCATTCCAACGAATGTACAATTGGTCTCTAAACGCTTGTGGATCGGTAATGTAATGGTACTTATAAAACGAAATAGTCGTTCTAGGCACATCACTTTCTTTAATCTTGCGCTTAAGTTCTTCTGAGTTGATTTTATTATGTAATACCACCTTGCAAAGATATTAAGTTAAAATTGGTCAAAGCAAATGACCTTCGTCAGCCTTGGGTATGCTATTTTTTGGTCGTTAAATCGATAACCTCAACACCCGGGTATTTGCTGGCATCAAACACAAAATCTTTATCGCTCACCGCAGCATTTGGGGTTTGAGAAGTTATGGTATAGGTTTGCTTATTGCCTGCCTTAAAAGACACCTTTAAACTTTGAATGGTTTTAGCGGTTTTATCTACCTCTAAATTCATTAAGAAATAAGGTTTGGTCTTATCGGTTGGTGTCAATTTAACCTTGCTGATCTCTGACTTGCCTTTCATGTATGAGCCATCGCTGGTATACAAAAAGCCCTTCTCCCAAATCGTAAAAATCTTTGAAGGATTTACACCAGAACCTGAGTTGGCATTGTAATTATCTTTAATGCACTCGTTGGTCTCTTTGGTATAGGTCCAAATGAATTTACCATTGCAATAAATATCTTGACCACCAAACACCAATTTAAAATTGCCGCCTTTAGTGGTTAAACTACCCTTCTCCGTTTTCTTTGCCGCTTTGGCATCAGCAGGTTCGCTTAAAACAGAAAAATCAGCCTTAAGGGATTTATAAGCTTTGTATTTTTTTGAAATCTCCTTCAAAAGTTTGGTCACCTCTTTGTCTTTGACACTCGGCTCAGCAGGCGCAAATGAAAAGTTAGCTACTGCCAACACCAATACCAAAAACATAGTTAATTGCTTCATCTTATCTAATTGCATTTAAAGTCGGCAAAAATAAGGATTATTTGCCATATAGATGGTCTAAAAATTGTTGCAGTGCCACTTCATCAGGAATCAAGACTTTACGCGCCTTTGCGCCTTCAAAAGGCCCCAATATACCGGCTTGTTCCATTTGGTCAACCAATCTGCCAGCTCTGTTGTATCCTAATTTCAGTTTGCGCTGAATCAACGAAGTTGACCCCTGTTGAGTCATTACCACCAATCGCGCTGCTTCTTCAAACAAAGCATCGCGTTCGTTAGGATCAAAGTCATCTCTGCCGCTGTCTTCTTCACTCTTAAACTCAGGCAACAACATGGCACTGCTATAGCCCTTCTGATTGCCAATAAACTCTGTAATGCGCTCCACTTCTGGCGTATCAACAAAAGGACATTGCAAACGAATCAAATCATTACCAGTGCTGTACAACATATCGCCCTTACCAATCAATTGGTCTGCGCCATTGCTATCCAAAATGGTTCTTGAGTCAATTTTAGAAGTCACTCTAAACGCCAAACGCGCTGGGAAGTTGGCTTTAATGGTACCTGTAATGATATTAACCGACGGCCTTTGAGTCGCTAAAATAACATGTATACCAACCGCTCTGGCCAATTGCGCCAAACGAGCAATAGGGGTTTCTACTTCTCTACCGGCAGTCATCATTAAATCTGCCACCTCATCAATCACCACAACAATATAAGGTAAGAATCTGTGCCCTTCTGTAGGCAATAATTTGCGTTCTTTAAACTTGGTATTGTACTCTATGATGTTACGTTTACCGGCAGACTTCAACAACTCATAACGCTCATCCATTTCCATACATAAAGAGTTCAGCGTATTACACACCAACTTAGTATCAGTAATAATGGCATCGCCATCGCCCGGCAATTTAGCCAAGTAATGTCTTTCGATTTTGTTGTATAAAGTCAATTCCACTTTTTTAGGATCGACCAAAACAAACTTCAATTCAGAAGGGTGTTTTTTATACAACAAAGACACTATCAAAGTATTCAAACCAACAGATTTACCTTGGCCTGTGGCACCAGCACACAACAAGTGTGGCATTTTTGATAAGTCTGCTAAATACAATTCATTCGAAATGGTTTTGCCCAAAATCACTGGCAATTCAAACGCACATTCTTGAAACTTTTTGCTCGCCACCATTTGGCGCATTGGCACCATCTCTGGTTTTTTATTTGGTACTTCAATACCAATAGTCCCTCTGCCCGGAATAGGCGCAATAATACGAATACCTAAGGCGGCCAAACTCAAAGCAATATCGTCTTCAAGATTTTTAATCCTTGAAATCTTAACCCCTGGCGCTGGCACTATCTCATACAAAGTCACAGTAGGACCAATATTCGCTTTGATATCTGCAATACCAATATTGTAATTTTTGAGGGTCGCAATAATTAAATTTTTACTGGTCTCTAACTCTGTAGTATCTACTTCTGCCTTGGCAAACTCATAGTCTTGAAGCAAGTCTATGGTTGGCATTTGGAACCCTGGTAAATCAAGTGTTGGGTCATACAAATCGCCATCGTTAAAAGTCACCGTAGGCTTAGTTTCAATCTTAGGACTTTCTACTAGCTCCTCTTCTTGATTGGTTTCAATTTTAAGCACCATATCTTGCACTGGTGCAACAGGTATAGGTGATGGGGTTACAGACAAAGGAATTGGTGGCGCAGGCAATTCGATTTCCTCTGTTGGTGCTATAGGATCTTCTTCGTCTTGAATATGAGTTTCTGTGATCTCTAATGCATCATCATCATCACTTAAAATTGACGCTAATTCAGCCTCATCTTGCTTCACCGCATTGGCTTCAAAATGTTGTTTCATGGCCTCTGCCTCTGCGTGGTAATCACTTAAACCAACGGCATCATTGCTATCTTCTGCAGGAACAGCCTTGTTAAATCTGAAATCAAAATTATACACTATGATGGCAAAAATGGCAGCGTAAAGCAATAAAAATAATGCCACACCAATACTACCAATCAAACCCTTTAACCACATAAAACCAAAGTAGCCAAAGCCACCGCCCATGAATAAATTATTACTATGGAAAATGAAACCCATACACAATGAGGTCCACACTAAAATAAAAAACGTGTAACGCAAGGTTTTGCCAATCGGATACATTTGCCAGTTGAACAACAGTTTAGTGCCCAAGGTAAAAATGCTGAACAACAAAATGAACGAAGCCAAACCAAACCATTGGTGAATAAACAAATGCCCGAACCAGGCACCCAAATAGCCCATAATATTGGCCGTGCCATGTGGATTGTGCGCAGCATACCATGACCATTGTCCACTCAATAAAATATCTTGATCGGTTTCAAATCCCCACAAGTTGATGATGTGAGAAGTAAACGCTAACAACAAAAACAAAGAAAACAAAATAAAGAAAGCGCCAAGCACCCTCAAGACCCTTACATCTTTGATCCAAGCAAAATATGCACCTTGCTTGCCCGAGGTTTTGGGCTTTGCCTCTGCTTGATAATCATCAGTGACGTTTCTAAAACTATTGCCTTTATTTGCTGCCATGGTTTGCGTTCACGCAAATGTAAAACGCAAAACCCATTAAGTTCAGTATACAAACTGAATTAAATCCACACGAATCTGAATGTGTGCAGATTTATAGACCACCTATAAAGACTAGGCCTGAATAAGGGCTAAGAAGTCTGCTTCAGACAAAATTGGAATGTTCAATTGCTTGGCTTTTTCAAGTTTGGCTGGCCCCATATTTTCGCCTGCTACAACATAGTGGGTTTTAGCTGAAATACTCCCTGCATTTTTGCCACCGTGTTGTTCGACCATGGCCTTTATTTCATCGCGTGAAAACTGAGTAAACACCCCTGAAATCACAATGATTTTACCTTGCAATTTATCTGATAATTGAACAGGTGCTTCAGCGGTATTTTCTAAACATAGACCAGCTGATTTTAAACGCTCAATCATTTGACAATGCAAGTCTGATTGAAAATACTCCACTATTGAATCGGCTATGCGTTCGCCAATTTCATCAACTGCTAATAAGGCTTCTTTATTCGCTGATTTTAATGCATCAATGTGTTTGAAAGTAGCCGCCAATTTTTTAGCAACCGTTTCGCCTACATAACGAATGCCTAAGCCAAACAAAACGCGCTGATAAGGCACTTGTTTTGAAGCCTGTATGCTCTCAATTAATTGAGAACTACTCTTGTCTGCCATGCGGTCTAATTGAATGACTTGCTCATAACTTAAATCGTATAAATCAGCCACTGATTTTAACAAACCTGCTTGGTATAAGAGCTCAACGGTTTCATCTCCAAGCCCATTAATATCCATTGCTTTTCTATGAATAAAATGTTGGATTTTACCAATCACTTGTGGCGGACAATTCAACTCATTGGGGCAGTAATGTTGCGCCTCTCCAGCTTGTCTGATCAAGGTTGTTCCGCACTCAGGACAATGGGTTATAAACGCCACTTTAATGGATTGATCAGAGCGTTTACTCAAATCAACACCCGTAATTTTCGGAATGATTTCACCACCCTTTTCAACGTATACATAATCGCCAACGCGCAAATCCAAACGCTCAATTTCATTGGCATTGTGCAGCGATGCACGTTTAACGGTAGTACCCAATAAAAATACAGGTTGTAAATTGGCTACTGGGGTAATTGCCCCGGTTCTGCCCACTTGATAATCTATGCTCAACAAAGGCGTGCATGCCGCCTCGGTTTTAAATTTATACGCTATGGCCCAACGTGGTGATTTAGCCGTGTAACCGAGTTCTTCTCTTTGGTGGTAATCATTGATTTTGATCACAACACCATCAATGTCATAAGTCAACAATTTGCGGGCTTCATCCCAATGGTTAATGTAATCAAATACCGCCTGAATGCTGTTGCACAATTGGGTGTTGTTACTACAAGGCAAACCCCATTGACGTATGCTTTGCAAAGATGCATAATGGGTATTTATGGTAGGCTTATGCTCTAATAATTGATACAAAAAAATATCCAAAGGACGCTTGGCTACTTCAGCGCTGTCTTGAAGTTTTAAAGTCCCTGAGGCCACATTTCTTGGGTTGGCATACAAAGGCTCGCCAGCTTCTTCGCGTTCCATATTCAAACGGTCAAAAGCAGGTCTATGCATAAACACTTCGCCGCGCAATTCTATCTTTTCAGGATAGGGCGCTTGAAGTCTAGAGTTCAAAGATTGTATGGTTTTTACATTGTCTGTAACCACATCGCCTTTAACGCCATCACCTCTGGTAACAGCCCTAATTAATTGGCCATTGTCGTAATGCAAACTGATGGATAAGCCATCGAATTTCAATTCACAAACGTATTGGTAATTGGTGTGCCCCAATTGTTTTTGTATGCGCTTATCAAACTCTAATAATTCTGCTTCGCTGTAGGTGTTGCCCAAACTCAACATTGGAAACTCATGTTCAAATGTGGCAAATTGTTTATTGATTTCGCCGCCTACTTTTTGAGTGGGCGAATCAGGGTCATAAGCCTCCGGATACGCTTGTTCTAAATCTTGTAAAGCTTTGAGCTGCTGATCAAATTCAAGGTCACTGATACTGGGTTCTGCCAACACATAATACTTGTAATTGTGTTCGCGTAAAGCAGCGCGCAATGCATGAATTTTTTGGGCAATATGATCGGGCAAAGACATCGTTTCAAATGTACAAATTTAAAATGGTTTATGGTATATAAATAGCGTCAAAATCATTAGTTTTGAAAGTGTGGAATGGTCTGATTTTTTAGCCTCAGAAATGGCAAAGCCTTACTTTAAAGCCTTGATGGCAAAGCTTGATACTGAAGCAGCTTTGGGCAAAATCATTTACCCGCCTAAGTCTGAAATTTTCAATGCCTTTACCCTCTGCCCATTGTCGCAAATCAAAGTGGTTATTTTGGGGCAAGATCCGTATCACAATGCAGGCCAAGCCCATGGCTTATCTTTCAGTGTACCTAAGGGTGTAAAAGCACCGCCTTCTTTGGTCAATATTCTAAAAGAAATTCAAGCTGATTTGCAATTGCCAATGCCCAATCACGCCAACTTAAACCAATGGGCTCAACAAGGTGTGTTATTGTTGAACGCCTGTTTAACGGTTGAAGCGCATCAAGCAGGCAGTCATCAAAAATGGGGTTGGGAGCAATTTACGGATGCAGTTATTCAATACCTTTCTGACAATTGTTCTGGAGTCGTTTTTATGCTTTGGGGTAATTTTGCTAAACAAAAAAAACACTTGATTGGCCCTCAGCATTTGGTTTTAGAAGCGGCTCATCCATCGCCGTTTTCTGCCTATCAAGGCTTTTTTGGATGCCGTCATTTTTCAAAAGCCAATGCCTTTTTACAAGCCAATCAGAAGCCTATTATAGACTGGGCTTTGCACGATTGACCAAGATTTAAAACGCTTGTTGATATTCCTTGTTCGAGGGCGTCATTTAATCGCTTACATTTGCCCTATATAATTCCACTCGCAATGACAGAACAAGCTGTTATCCATTTAGAAAAAGCCGATATATTCCAAGATAAAAATTTGGTGTTACACCAAGTCAACTTGGACATCAATAAAGGTGAATTTGCCTATTTAATTGGCAAAACCGGAAGCGGTAAAAGTTCTTTATTGAAAACACTTTATGGCGAATTAAAATTGGAATTGGGCAATGGTTCTGTTGCTGGTTTTGATTTGATCAAACTCAAACGCAGACAGATTCCAAAATTGCGCAGACGTTTGGGCATTATATTCCAAGATTTTCAGTTGTTGACTGACCGCAATGCCAAAGACAATTTACTGTTTGTATTGAAAGCCACAGGCTGGAAAAACAAAATGGAAATGTTTAAACGCGTAAGTGAAGTATTGCAAATTGTTGGGTTAGAAACCAAAGACTACAAAATGCCTCACCAATTGAGTGGTGGCGAACAACAGCGTTTGGTAATTGCCAGAGCTTTGTTAAATAAACCTGAAATCATTTTAGCAGACGAGCCAACAGGTAATCTTGACCCTGAGATTTCAAATGACATTACTTCTTTGTTGCAGCAAATTGCAAAAGAAGAAGGCACTGCTGTTTTAATGGCAACGCATGAACACCGCTTACTCGAACAATACCCAGCAAGGGTCATTAAAGTAGAAAGCAATAAGGTCTTAGACGCCTAATCTTTTAGCTGATCTTTTAATTGTTGTAAAACCATTAAACCTTCGATGGGTGTAAGTTCATTGACATCAATGGTTTTGAGTTTTTGTTTGATCCATTCTGCCGCAGCATCTTGAACAGCAAACATGTTTAATTGCGCTGGCGCTTTGAGTGTTTTTAACGTTTGACTGCCACTGATTTGCGCTCTGTCTTTTTCAAGTTCTTGCAAAATCTCTTCAGCGCGGTATAAAACCGTTTTAGGCACACCTGCCATACGTGCCACATGTATACCAAAACTGTGCTCACTACCTCCTTGAACTAAATGTCTTAAGAAGATCACTTTATCAGTAGTTTCTTTAACAGCAATGTGGTAATTGACTATGCCCTTAACATGTTTTTCAAGTTCATTGAGCTCATGGTAATGCGTAGCAAAAATGGTTTTGGGTTGACCCGGATGATGGCCTAAAAATTCTGCTATTGACCAAGCCAAAGACACACCATCAAAGGTGCTAGTGCCTCTGCCAATTTCATCTAAAAGAATTAAACTTCTATTCGATAAATTATTCAGAATGCTAGCCGTTTCAATCATCTCAACCATAAAGGTACTCTCACCAGCAGATAAATTATCACTGGCACCAACCCTTGTATAGATGCGGTCAAAACAACCAAATTCTGCATGGTCTGCTGCCACAAAACAACCTATTTGACCCATTAGAACTGCCAGAGCGGTTTGTCTTAAAACAGCACTTTTACCACTCATGTTTGGACCCGTCAAAATAATGATTTTCTGATCCTGATTCAAGGTGATGTCGTTCGGAATGTATGCTGTACCAGGCGGCAATTGTTGTTCAATGACGGGGTGTCTGCAAGCCTTAATGTGCAAATCATTGGAGTCATTGAGTAAGGGTTTAACATACTTGTTATCAATGGCACATTGTGCAAATCCGCTTAACACATCGAGGGTAGAAAGCGCATACGCATTGGTCTGAACGGAAGGCACAGCCTCAGAAAGTTGCAACAATAATGCCTGGTAAATACTGGCTTCTATCTCTGCAATTTTTGATTCTGCGCTGAGGATTTTGTCTTCGTAGGCTTTTAGTTCTTCAGTGATATAACGCTCTGCATTGGTTAAGGTTTGTTTGCGTATCCACTCTGAAGGTACTTTGTCTTTATGGGTATTGGTGACTTCTAAATAGTACCCAAATACATTGTTGAAAGCGATCTTCAAAGAAGGAATACCCGTGCGTTCTGCTTCGCGTTTTTGTATGTTGAGCAATTGCTCTTTGCCGTTGGTTTGCAAATCTCTTAACTCATCGAGTTCTGCATGAATGCCTGATTGTATAACCTGGCCTTTGTTGACCAAAATTGGCGCATCCGCTTGAATGTGTTTTTCAATAGTAGTGGCCAAACTTTCTAATGGCAAAAATTGATTGGCATACGCCTTTAACAAGGCATTGTCTGATTGACTCAATAAGCCTTGAATAGCCTGTATACTTTGCAACGATTTAGCCAATTGAAGTATCTCTCTGGGATTGGCTCTTAAGGAAGCCACTTTAGAAATGATGCGTTCAATATCGCCACAAGCTTTCAATTGATTTTGTATGTCTTGCAGCAGGGTGTTTGACGTATAAAGCGCTTCAACTAAATCCAATCTTTTTTGAATGTCGTTGCGGTTTTTTAACGGCAACACCAACCAGTTTTTTAGAC
>JACCDP010452590.1_pt1 | contig 41343 bp, 41 predicted proteins | sample 7445841 | NCBI WGS metagenome assembly JACCDP01 (sample SAMN15323441, study PRJNA562643) | freshwater metagenome | isolation source: river surface water | place: USA:Blue River Watershed | collected 2017-08-17 | reverse complement strand
GTGTCGCCAGTTCGAATCTGGCTCTCGGCACCATCATCGGTGTAACGGCGCGGAAGTGGCTCAGTTGGTAGAGCATCACATTGCCAATGTGAAGGTCGCGGGTTCGAGTCCCGTCTTCCGCTCCAACTCTCTAGGAGTCCCGGGGTCGATGCCCCTTCGTCTAGTGGTAGGACACCGGACTTTGAATCCGTGAACCGAGGTTCGAATCCTCGAGGGGCAGCCAACAGAGAACGGGGCGACGTACCCAAGTGGTCTAAGGGGGGGGTCTGCAAAACCCCTATTCGCCGGTTCGAATCCGGCCGTCGCCTCCACCACCCAACCCGCAGACGCTCCTGCCGCACTGGCAGGTGCTACACTCCGACCCTGCCTTTCGGCTCCGGCCCACTGCGCACGTCGCGTAGGGTGCACCGGGGCGAATCCATAGGAAGGAGTGCGCAATGCGCCGCTATGAGCTCATGATGATCTTGCGACCGGATGTCGCGGAGGATCGCAGCAAGGCGATCCTTGAGCGAACAGTTCGCTCCATTACCGAAGCGGGTGGGAGCATCCTAAAGAATGTCCCGTGGGGCCGCCGTCGATTGGCCTATGAGGTTGATGGACACCGCGACGGCATCTACCAGATCTATCTCTTCGAGGCACCTGCAGCATCCATCGCGGAACTTGAGCGCGTTCTCCTGATCACCGAAGAGGTGCTCCGTCACCTGGTGATTCGAGACGAGCGCCCGGCGTCGGCGATCAGCGATGAGCTTGAAGAGGAGGCGGCAGACGCCGCCGCCGCGGCCGCCGCCGCTGATGCGCAGCTCGACGACGCAGAGAGTGACGCCGCTCCTGCCGCCGTCGCAGTTGACGGGGAGTAGCGCATGTCATTCGCGAAGATCAGCATCATCGGCAACCTGGGTGCAGATCCAGAGTTGAAGTACACCGCCGATGGGAAGCCGCGCCTTGAGATGCGCGTGGCAACCAATGAGCGTCGAAAGTCTGCCGGTGGCGAGTGGGAAGACAAGACCACGTGGTACCGCGTCATCATGTTCGGCGAACGCTCTGTGAAGCTCGCCGAGTGGCTCCGCAAGGGGCGCAAGGTGTACGCCGAGGGGCGACTCCAGGTGGATCTCTATGACTCCAAGGAGGGAGAGAAGCGCGTGGCGCTAGATATCCTGGCGAGTGATGTGGTCATCGTTGATCGCAATCCAGACGCCGATCCCAACGCTCCACGACCGGTAAGAGCCGCTGCGCCGAGCGCAGAGACCCGCGCTGATCAGGGGCCATCGTCGGCGCCGAGCGACCTTGATGACCTTCCGTTCTAATCGAGCAAGCGTGACAAGACTGAGAGGAGTAGATCATGGCTGAAGCACCAAAGCGATTCAAGAAGCGTGAAGATAAGTTTGGCGCAGCCCGACGACGTCGCACCTGTTCATTCTGCGGTGATAAGCGCGGTGTGATCGACTATAAAGAGGTGAATAGGCTCCGCCGATTCATCTCCGACCGGGCAAAGATCGAGCCACGTCGCAAGACGGGGAACTGCACCCAGCACCAGCACGAGTTGACGGTTGCCCTAAAGCGTGCTCGTCAGATGGCGCTCCTTCCATACGCTCCGCAGCATCAGGGGTAGCTCGCATGGCGTCGAGCGAGACGAGGAACGCGATCGCGTACTTTGAAGGCGAGTTTCGCCCGCTCGCGGATGCAAAGGTGAACGTCATGACCCACGCGTTCCTCTATGGGACCGCAACCTTTGAGGGGATTCGCGCCTATTGGAACGCTGACCAGGGTGAGCTGTATGCGCTCAAGCTGAATGAGCATCTTGAGCGCCTTCGGGCATCTTCAAAGATCTTGATGATGGATCCGCTCCCTGAGGTGGCAGAGCTGCGAAAGATCGTCGTCGAGCTACTGCGGCAGAACGGCTTTAAGGAAGACGTCTATGTTCGCCCGAGCGTCTACAAGAGCACGGAGGCGATCGGCGTGCGCCTGCATGAGCTCAAGAACAGCTTGTACGTGATCGCCATCCCGTTTGGGAACTACATTGACGTGGAGAGTGGTATCCGCTGTGCGACCGTGGCCACGCGCCGCACGGCAGATCTGGCGATCCCGGCACGAGCGAAGGTGGTGGGGAACTACGTGAATAGTGCCTTCTCCAAGTCCGAGGCAATGCTGAACGGACACGACGAGGCGATCGTGCTCACCGAGGCGGGGAAGGTGTCGGAGGGCTCTGCGGAGAACCTCTTCCTCTTGCGTGGCGACACCCTCATCACTCCAGGCATGAACGACGACATCTTGGAAGGGATCACGCGTTCCGCGGTTATTGAGATCGCTCGCGAATTTGGGATCAAGGTTGCCGAGCGATCAATTGATCGCAGCGAGCTCTACATTGGTGACGAGATCTTCCTTTGCGGCACCGGGGCACAGATCTCTCCAGTTATTGAGGTCGATCATCGCTCCATTGGTAGCGGTGGAATCGGCCCAGTGACGAAGCGCATTCAGGAGCGATACTTCGCCGCCGTTCAAGGACGCGTCCCGGAGTATGCACACTGGCTCACCCCAATCTACGGGACGAAAAAGGGAGTGGCGTAACTACTCGGTTAAGGTAGAGAGATCAGCACCAGTAATGATCTGGATGTCCACGGTCACCGAGGGATCGTCAATCTCAACCGCGCTGATTCCCATGATTCGTTCAATCAGTGCGAGCGTCACCGGAACTCGGAGGGCCGCTCCGTTGTACACGGTGAGGCGCGTCTGCAGGAGGCCAAGTTCCGGGGGCGTCACACCGCTTGGCGCCGTCGCCTCGAGGCCAGCCTGTATGAGCCGGGCGGCGAGGGCACCGGCCTCTCCAGGTCGCCCGGTGCCATTCAGTACCCAGATGCGCGCCGCTTCCCGCTCAACAGATTGTTCTTCAACTTCATCCGGCGTGGGCTCGGCGGCAAAGGTTGAGAGGATCGCACGTCGGATCTTCTCAACGTCAGGGACGATGATGTAGCCTCGCTCATCTGCTCCAACCATCTGATAAACGGGAGGAGCAAAGACAATGCTCTTGAGGTTGCTTGCATCAACACGCCCAAGAAGTTCAAGCAAGCGAGGAAGATCGCCTTGAGGGAAGTCACTCTTGATCGCGTCCTTCAAGGTGGCTGCGAGGGCGGGGAGATTAGCGGCAACCGCCTGTACGTCGGTTTGTGCGCGAATGGCGGCGATCATCTGCTGTTGGCGCTCGGCACGGCCGAAGTCAGAACTTCCGTGTCGTGAGCGTGCAAAGATCAACGCCTCCTGTCCGGTCATGGTTGTAACGCCGACTGGCATTCTGACGCGGCGGAGGTAGCCGGCACCGGCCGGATATGTTTCATCAACGATTGGGTTTTTTGTGATGACGCGCACGCCCCCAAGCGTATCGACGATCTGCTTGAATCCGCTGAAGTTCACCATGACCGAATAGTCGATCTGGATCCCGTAGAGTTCCCCGAGCAGTTCACGGAGCGCAGTCGTTGGACCATTGGGGAACACGTCTGGATTTGCCTTCGCTGAGCTGTAGTAAGAGTTGATCTTGTTGTTGTACGTTGTGCCATAGAGCGCCTGTGCGTTGGCGGGCACGGGAACGTCGACGGTATCGCGGGGAATGCTGAACATGCTGATGGATCCCTTTGTGGGATCAACGCTTGCCACAATCAGGGTATCCGTGTTGAAACTTGCCTCGCCTTGGCGCTGGTCAACGCCGATCAAGAGGACGTTCAGGCGTTCGGTGCCATCCCAACTTGGCGGCGTTGTGCCTCCCGTTTCGCTTCCACCGTCCGTCCCGCTAAAGATGCCACCAACAAGTGCGGAGGCGGTCGACACATAGCCACCCACGAGGAGGTGGATCCAGAGGCCAACAGCGAGTGTGCCCGCGAGTGCAACGGATGAGAGAAGCGTTGCGCGTATCCCACTTCCACGCGTGAGGCCCTGCCGCCAGGCCTCCGTTGCGGCGGCAGCACGCCATAACGCGGCAAGAATGTTGAGGATCCCTGCAGCGCTGAGCCCAATGGGGGAGAGGAGGAGCCCAAGGAGTCCGGCGGCGCCGTCTGCCACATAGATGCCGGCAATCCCTGCGATAAGGAGGAAGGGTGGAGCGGCGAGTCGCAGTGCAGCGCGCCAGCGACGCTGATAGGCCTGACCGAGGCCTGGAAGGAGGACGGAGAGTAGGGCTGCGGCGAAGGCGGAGCTCGGAGGGGTGCGATCGTTGCTACTCACCCTCGCACGATAGCGCCTCGCCCGTGAGCGAGTTGGCTCTCCGTTTGCCATGCAGGGACGCGCGTGGCACGCTCCGTAGCATGTTCCGATCTGTTGATTCGCGACCTGACCTTGTCAGCATTGAGCACGAGATGCTCCGAACCTGGCGGGAAGAGGGCGTCTTTGAGCGTCTTCGCGCACAGACTGCAGGCGGTCCTGCCTGGTCGTTCCTCGACGGGCCCATCACCGCGAACAATCCGATGGGAGTGCATCACGCATGGGGTCGAACCTATAAAGACCTCTTCCAGCGTTTTCGCGCCTCCCTTGGGCACGAGCTCAGGTGGCAGCAGGGGTTCGACTGCCAAGGGCTTTGGGTAGAGGTGAATGTTGAGCGTGAGCTCGGCTACACCAGCAAACGACAGATTGAGGAGCAGGGGCTCGCGGAATTCATCAGCCTCTGTAAGCAGCGAGTGCTCACCTATGCCGCACGTCAGACAGAGCAGTCGATTCGACTTGGCATGTGGATGGATTGGAATGACCCAGCAGATCTCTTGAAGCTTCGCGACGCCCTTGCCACGGACGCGATGCAGCCGGTCACGATCCAAGGCGTCGCTGGTCCAGTGACCGCTCCAGCAGAACAGCTCATCGGCCGACTCGGCAGCTCTGAGATCGGTGGCTCGTACTTCACCTTCTCCGATGAGAACAACGACCTGATTTGGAGTTTCCTCGCGAAGTGCCACGAGCGAGGCTGGCTCTATAAGGGGAGTGACAGCATGCCGTGGTGTGCTCGTTGCGGCACGGGCATCAGCCAGCACGAGATGACCGAGGGATACGCCGATCGAGAGGATCCGTCTCTCTACTTTGGACTTTCACTCGTTGATCGGCCCGGCGAAGAGCTCGTGGCGTGGACAACAACGCCATGGACTGTCGCGGCCAATGTGGCCGCTGCGGTACACCCTGAGCTCGAGTACGAGCTAGTCTCTTTTGACGGACGAAAACTCTGGATCGGCGCCACACGACGCGCGGCCACACTCGGTGGAGGCGCGCCACGCGCGACGCTGATTGAGAAGAAGTTGGGTCGAGAGCTCGTTGGCTGGAAGTACCGCGCGCCGTTTGATGAACTCCCTGCTGTTGCGGCCGCCCTCGGTGCGCAGGGCGAGGCGCATCGCATCATCGGCTGGGAGGGCGTCGGCTCAGAAGAGGGCACCTGCATCGTCCACATCGCGCCTGGTTGCGGGAGTGATGACCATCAACTCGGCGTTGCAGAGGGACTCCCCGCCATTGCGCCGATCGACGAATCTGGAGTCTACGTAGACGGGTTCGGTCCGTTGACTGGCCGAGAGTGGCATGAGGTAACCGAGACCGTGTTCTCACACCTCACCGAGAAGAAGAGCTTGCTACGACGAGAGAAGATCACCCATCGATATCCGCACTGTTGGCGATGCGCCACACCGCTCGTCTTCCGCCTCGTTGACGAATGGTTCATCAGCATGGGCCCGCTTTACGATAAGCCTCGAGATCAACTCAGCAAGAGCGAATTTGACGCGAGCCTTCGCTATCAGATCATGGCGGTGGTTGACCGAATCACCTGGCTCCCTGGATTTGGCTATGAGCGTGAGCTTGATTGGCTTCGCAACATGAGCGACTGGATGATCTCAAAGAAACGGTATTGGGGGCTCGCGCTACCAATCTACGAGTGCGGCGGTTGCGGAAAGGTTGAAGTCCTTGGCTCGCGACGTGAACTCGAACAGCGCGCGACCGCGGGTCTAGACGCCTTCGAGGGACGAACGGCGCACCGACCACACGTTGATGAAGTGAAGATCGCCTGTTCAGGATGTGGGGGTAGCGTGGCGCGCATCCCTGACGTGGGCAATCCCTGGCTTGACGCGGGAATTGTTTCGTTCTCCACCCTTCGATACCGTGAGGATCGCGAGTATTGGAAGCGCTGGTTCCCGGCCGACTTCATTACGGAGAGCTTCCCTGGTCAGTTCCGGAACTGGTTCTACTCTCTTCTTGCGATGTCCACCGTCATGGAGGCGAGCGAGCCAACCAAAACCGTCTTCGGATACGGGCTCGTCTTCGGCGCGGATGGGCGTGCGATGCACAAGAGTTGGGGGAATTCCATTGAATTCGACGAGGCGGCGGATCGGATGGGGGCGGATGTGATGCGCTGGCTCTTCGCCGGTTCGCGACCGGAGGAGAACGTGCTCTTTGGCTGGGATGCCGCAGATGAAACCCGTCGCCGATTGCTCGTGCTCTGGAACGTCTATGCATTCTTTATCGGACAGGCACGCTCAGCTCGCTGGACCCCTGGTGCGGCTGAGGTGTCCGCCGCATCACGCAGCGTGTTGGATCGCTGGATCCTCAGCCGCTCTGCTGAGCTCGCCTCCAACGTGGAGGCATCGCTCCGCGCCTACAACGCATATGCCGCCGTCCGCCGCCTTGAGGAGGCGATCGACGAGCTCTCCACGTGGTATCTGCGTCGCACGCGGGAACGCTTCGCCGCGGATGCTCCCGAGCACGATCGCAACGCTGCGTTTGACACGCTGTATCAGGCGCTCTTGACCCTCTTGCGTGTCGCCTCGCCGATCAGTCCATTCTTTACAGACTCGCTCTATCGGAACCTTGTCGGCGGCAGTCAGTCGAACGGACGAGCGGATACGAGCGGCGGAGCTGTTGGCGGAGCAACACACCCCCTCTCGGAGGCGATTCGTATGGGCGACGCACCTGGGAGCATCCATCTTTTGCACTGGCCAAGTGAAGAGAGCGCGGGTTGGCGCGATAGCGCGCTCGAGTTGGCCATGGCCCGCACCATTCGTGCCGCGGAGCTTGGCCGTTCAGTGCGCAGTGCCGCAGGGGTGAGGACACGCCAGCCTCTCGCCCGGGCCCGCGTCGTCCTCGGGGTCGAAGATGGCGACGCATCGGCGCTCCTTGGGATCCTTGCCGACGAACTCAATGTAAAGAGTGTCGAACGCGTTGATGACGCCTCTGGTCTCTTCGAACGTCGGGTGAAGGTACTCCTGCCAAAGGTAGCGAAGCGTCTCGGTGCGTCCACGCAGGCTGTGATGCAGGCGGCACGTGATGGCAGGGTCGAGTTCCTCGCTGGTGGAGCGGTGCGTATCGCTGGCGCTGACCTTTCGGCTGACGAGATTGAGATTCAGGCCGTCCCTCGTGAGGGACAACACGTAGCAGAAGATGACGGCCTGATCGTAGAGCTTGATACAGCCTTGACTCCAGATCTCATCGTGGAAGGTGACGCGCGTGAGCTAATCCGCGCTGTACAAGAGGCGCGCAAGAGCGCTGGTCTCCAGCGAGAGGACCGCGTGGAGATAGAGATTCGAGGCGCACCTGCCGAACTTGAGAGGCACCGAGCAGAGGTCGTGAATGCGGTCGGTGCGTTGCGATGTGCCTTTGCTGACCGTAGTGCTGCGGCACTCGTCGGATGGGCGCGCTCAAGCGTGATGCTCTCTGCGGGCGAAGCAGATCTCTTTGTTCGGCGCGTAGCCGAATGAGGCGCATACTTCTGGTAGCCGTGGCGAGCGCCGTCTTCCTCTTGGACCGCGTCAGTAAACTTGCGCTCCCTGATCTCCTGAGTGAAGGAGCGCCTCGCGAAATCCTTGGAAACACGCTGCAGTTGATCCGGAGTGAGAATCGCGGTGGGCTCTTCGGCTTATTTCAGGGGAGCGCACCACTCCTGGCACTTCTCAGTCTCGGTGTCGTTGCACTGCTGCTGTATATGCACGAGCGAGAGGGGGAGAGTCGTCCGTCGCCGCTTACCTTCGCCACCGGACTTCTGATCGGTGGGGCACTTGGGAATCTGCTGGACCGCATCACCATGGGCTACGTGCTCGACTTCATAGATCTCGGTCTTGGGGGGCTGCGCTTCTGGACCTTCAACGTTGCAGACATGGGGATAAGCTTCGGCATCTTGATCATTCTTGTCGCGGCGATTCGATCAAGGGTTGATCCGGCGCGGTCGGGCCAATGAGCGAACTTCGAGAGATTGACCTTCCCATCCCACCTGAGGCGGCGCGGCAGCGCGCGGACCGATTTGTTGCCGATCGCTGTGGGCTCTCACGATCCTTCGTCCAGCGATTGATAAGTGAGGGGCGACTCACGATGGACGGAATTGCGGTTCGTGCGAGCAGTACCTTGATACCGGGTGGCACGCTGCATCTTTCTATCCCGCCGGTCGCCGACGCGGAGCTGATCGCGGAGGAGATTCCGATCAGTGTGATCTACGAGGATGAGGACATTCTTGTCGTCGATAAGCCTGCGGGTCTGGTGGTTCACCCAGCACCCGGTCACGCAAGTGGGACGCTCGTGAACGCGCTGTTGCACCATGTAGAAGACCTCCCCGGCATTGCAGGAGTTGCGCGCCCTGGTCTCGTCCACAGACTTGATAAAGACACCTCAGGACTGTTGGTGGTGGCGAAGGGAGACCTCGCACAGTCGAGTCTGATGGCTCAACTGAAGGCGCGACGCGTGAAGAAGACGTACATCACGCTCGTCCAGGGTTCGGTCGCTGCTGAGGTGGGGCGGATTGAGGCTCCGATCGGTCGCGACCCGTCAGAGCGAAAGCGGATGGCGGTCGTTGCTGGCGGTCGGGCCGCGACGACAGGGTACCGAGTACGCGAGCGTTTCGCTGGCTGGACCCTCCTCGAGGTTGACCTCATCACAGGGAGGACGCATCAGATCCGCGTCCACTTGACCGAGATTGGACATCCGATCGCGGGCGACCCTACCTATGGGAACGGAACGAGCCGACGAGGACCTGAGGGGACAACGCGGCTCTTTCTGCACGCGTGGCGGATCGCCTTCACGCATCCGCGTGATGGACGGTTGATGCGCCTTGAGGCACCGCTTCCCCCAGACCTGCAGGCCCCGCTCGATACGCTACGGTTGCACGCAGATAGATCGGAGGGCTGATGTCAGATCAGCGTCGTGACGGCGCGGCAGGGGCGCAGGTGATAGTGATTTCGGGCCCGAGCGGCGTGGGCAAGGACACGATCATTAACGAGTTGCGTCGCCGACCGATCGGGCAAACGTTCCACTACGTCGTGACCTGCACCACCCGTGAACCGCGCGCAGGCGAGATGCAGGGAGTGCACTATCACTTTCATTCGAACGAATCGTTTGACGCGCTGCGTAAGGCGAGCGGTCTGCTTGAATCGGCCACGGTGCATGGGCGCTCCTACGGCACGCCGCGGAGCGAAGTTCGCGAGGCCCTTGAGCGAGGACAAGATGCAATCCTAAAAATTGACGTGCAGGGTGCCCGCAGCGTGCGCAAAGAGATTCCCGAAGCGCTCCTGATCTTTATCGCCCCACCGTCACCCGAAGCGCTTGCCGCGCGACTTGCGGGCCGCGGGACGGAGACCGCAGAGGAGCTCGTGACACGCGCGAGGAGTGCGATCGTGGAGATGGATCGCGCCAAGGAGTATGACTACCTCGTACTCAATGAGACCGGTTATCCGGAAGAGGCGGCGGCGCAAGTTGAAAAGATCGTGCTTGCGGAACGCGCCAAGCATCCGGAGCGTCGGATCACAGTGTGAGCGGGGGCGGGTTGCCCCGGGGCGAGCGGTCCAGTGAGCCGCCCGAGACGATTCGCGTTGCTGTTGATCTTCCCGGCCCCCAAGGGGAGCGACTCTACGATTACCTGCCTCCAGAACTCGGAGCGGTCGGCATTGGTGATGCGGTTGTGGTTCCATTCGGAGGGCGTCGTGCGATCGGGATTGTCACCTCGAACGCTGGGGTGCTCCCACCTCCACCGGGTGTCACGCTCAAGCGTGCCGAGGCGAGACTTGGCGATGCCCCCCTCATCGGCCCACTTGGCATGCAGCTCGCAGAGGCTGTTGCTACGCACTGGCTTGCCCCACTCGCGCTGACGATTCGCTCACTCCTCCCGCCGGGACTCCTCGACAAAGTTGAGGTTGCAATTCGTTCCGTTGGAATGCCGAGCGTCGCGGAGGCGGAGGCGGGGATTGGTTCATCGTGGGTTGCGGTCGATCGACTCGTAGGGGCGCGCGGTGCCGGACGTAGTGCTCTCTTGACGCTCATTCGTAGCGGCGAGCGGGAGGGTCGCCTTGAGCGCGGCTGGAGGCTCAGTGCAGTACACGGTCGACTGATCGAAGAGCCGTATGCCATGCGAACGAGCGCGGCCCAACTTCCAGATGCTCGCGCCCGCCTCGGGCTGCGCCAGCGTGAACTGCTCGCCGCCCTCGATCGCGCCGCAGGCGAGGGTGATGGGTTGGTACGCGCCTCTGAACTTCCAGGCGGACTCGCCGCTGCGCGTCGGCTTGCAGCACTCGGACTTGTGGAAATCGAGATGCGGCGTCGCCAACGCCGCCACTCGGATCGACGCGACGGCGTCACACATGACGTTTCGGTCTCTGTCTGGAGCCCATCACAGAGCGCGTTTCTTGAGGCTGAGCAACTCGAGCGAGTCACCCTGATCGACGGAGCGCCAGGCTCTGGGAAGAGTCGCCTTGCGGCCGAGGTTGCCGCGCGCACCATTCTGGCGGGTCGTTCGGTTCTCTGGTTGGTTCCGGAGGCAACGCAGGTTGCCCTCGCGGCAGATGTGCTTCGAAGCATCACGGGGATTGAGCCTGAGCTCGTGCACTCAGGTGCGAGCCAGGGTGAGCGGCTTGATGCTCACGCGCGACTAGGTGCGAGTGGCCCGCACCTGGTTGTGGGCACACGCGTCGCACTCGGGGCGTTGAGCCGTGAAGTGGGGCTGATCGTAGTGGATGAGGAGCACGAGTCGGCATATAAGTCTGATCGCACACCTCGACTTCATGCGCGCGATGCGGCAATCATGCTCGGAGGCGCTGCAGCAGCGCCAGTGCTTCTCATCAGCGCCACCCCGTCTATTGAGACGCTCGCGCGTGTGCAGCAACAGGGTTGGCGACACGTGACGCTTGAGCGTCGCAGTGGTGCGATCAGGGTTGAAGTAGTTGATATGCGACGTGAATTGGAGGAAGGATGGAAGTCGATGATCAGTCGGCCTCTTCTCGCGGCTCTTGAGGGGCTTCGATGGAGTGAGGGAGACCAGGCGCTGCTCATCATGAATCGGCGTGGACTCGCGTCGGCGCTGCTCTGCAGAGATTGTGGCGCAGCCCAGTCATGTCCTTCGTGTGAGCGCCCTCTCGTACTCCACAGCGCTGGCTCGCTGCTGCGCTGTCACGGATGTGGACTCGTGGCTGAGCCGCTTGCGCGTTGCCCATCGTGCAGCGGTGCACGAATTCGTGCGATCGGAGGGGGGACTGAACGCCTAGAGGGCGAGGTGAAGCGGCTCCTGCCGGAGCTGCGCATCGGCCGCCTCGACGCTGACACCACTGCAAGCATCGGTGCGGGCGATCGCATCTTGGACGCATTCCGGAAGGGTGAAACACAACTTTTAATCGGTACGGCTCTTGCGGCCAAGGCGTTAGATCTTCCACGTTTGGCACTTGTCGGGATCGCCTCTGCGGACGCAGGCCTCCTCCTCCCCGACGAGCGCGCTGCCGAGCGGGTTGTGGCGCTCATCGTGCAGGCGAGTGGCCGCTTAGGACGGGGCGGAAATGGCGGAACCGCATGGGTGCAGAGTTATCGACCCGAGGATCCAGCAATCGCAGCAGCAGTTGCGCTTGCCCGTGGCGGTGATGTGAGCGCGTGGCGGCGTCGCGAAATGTTGATGCGTGAGCGGGCGGGCGGCACGCCCTTCCTCCGCACAGCGAAGATCACTATCTCAGGGGCAAGCAGCGCGAGCACCCATGCACGGGCGGTGGCCGTCGCAGATCGGTTGCGCGCTCAGTTGCCTCAAGCCTCAGATGCGCGCCTCCTCGGACCGATACCTGCATGGGTCCCAAAACGCGCTGGTCGCTGGAGGGAGAACGTGATTCTGCGATCGGTTGATCCGCTTCCGCTCGTTCGGGGACTCGGTGGCCGCGATGTCGTTGTCGACATGGACCCAGAGACGCTTCTGTAGGGTCCGTCCCAACGATTGCTAGAATGTCCACATGAGTGTCAAGCCGATCCTGCTCCTGGGAGATCCGCGCCTCCGCATGCCTGGCGAGCCAGTCGAGAGCTTTGGGAAGTTGCTGCACAGCCTTCTTGACGATCTTGTGCACACGATGCGCGCCGCTCCCGGTGCTGGGCTGGCCGCCCCGCAACTTGGTGAACCGCTCAACGTAGCTGTCGTGGAGGCGAAGGGACGAACCTACGAACTTGTGAATCCCCGCATCATGCGCGACAAGGGTGACGTGACAGACCTCGAAGGCTGCCTCTCAATTCCTGGCTACGTCGCCGACATCACGCGTCGCGAGCGGGTCTGGGTTGAAGCCCAGGATCGCCACGGTCGTTCATATAAATTCAGTGAACATGGATTTGTTGCGCGGGCAGTACAGCATGAACTTGATCACCTCAAGGGAACCCTTTACATAGATTACCTTGATTCACTTGATCAGTTGATCGCGGTGAACGGAGACGAAGGTGGCGAAGGGTCTGAAATTGATCCTGAGAGCCCCGAGGGGAAACGCGCGAAGCGTGCGGCGCGCGCCGCAGGGGCACACAGTCACTGATCTGCGGCTCCTGCTCATTGGGAGTGGTGGTTTCGGCGTGCCAGCATTCGATGCGCTACGCGCTCACGACGAACAGAGCATTGTCGGCGTCGTTACAACTGTGCCGCGCCCAGCTGGTCGAGGCGGAGCGCTCGTTGAGACGCCGGTAGCGGCGTGGGCACGCGAACACAATCTGCCACTCCTCGAGGTAGAACGAGCGCGTGACGCGTCGACGCAGGAGACGATCGCCTCTCTTGGCGCAACGCTGGGGCTGCTCGCGGACTTTGGTCAACTGATACCCGGTGAGATGCTGCACGCAGTTCCGCACGGCATCCTGAACCTCCATCCCTCACTGCTTCCGGCTCATCGAGGCGCAACGCCCATCCCTGCGGCGATCCTCGGTGGCGATAAGGAGACCGGAGTAAGCACGATGCTCATGGATGATGGACTGGATACCGGGCCTCTCCTCGCGATACAACGCTACGCGCTGCGCGGTGACGAGGATGCGCCACTCCTGGAGGCGAACCTGGCGCAACTGGCCGCTGAAGGCATTGTAGAAACCATTCATCGGTACCTGGCAGGAGAGATAGCCCCACGGCCGCAACCAGAGAGCGGAGCTTCGCTCACGCGCCGACTGCGACGAGGCGATGGCGAAATCAAGGCAGCCTGGACAGCAGAGCGGGCGTATCGAGCCTGGCGCGCATACCGCCCATGGCCCGGAGTCTGGATCAGCCTCGCCCCAGAACTGGAGCGGCTAAACCTCGACGTGGTAGGGACGCCGATCCCTGAGGTCCCTGTACCCCGTGGCAGCCTGGCAGTCCATCGCGGCGTGCTGCTGCTTGGGCTCGACGGCGGCGCGATTCCGCTGCACGAGGTCACGCCCATGGGCGGACGACGAATGAGCGGAGCGGCACTGATTCATGGCCGACCAGAACTTCTCGGGCCACATGCGAGAATCCGCTGATGAGTACTGCACCCCAGCCCCTCCCAGCGATCACGGACCTTGATCCCGAGGGAGTCGCGAAACTCGTCGCGGAACTCGGGCTTGAGAAGTATCGTTCGGCGCAAATCCTCGACGCGATCTGGCGCTCTGATGCTACGGATTGGTCGGAGGTAACCACCCTGAGTCGGCGTGCGCAGCAGGCACTCGCTGGCGTGGCTCGTTTCTATTCGGCTGAGCAGCTTGAACGCGAAGATGTGGAGGACGGGGCGACGACTAAGCTCCTGATTACGTTGAGCGGCGGGGCGAAGGTCGAGGCGGTCTTGATGCGCTATGCGCCAGATCCTCGACGCGGGCGCGGTGAGCGTGCGACGATCTGCGTCTCAAGCCAAGCCGGTTGTGCGGTCGGATGCCCGTTCTGTGCGACGGGGGAACTCGGCTTTACCCGAAACCTCACGTCAGGTGAGATCCAAGATCAAGTACGCCGTGCACGACAAATCCTCCGTTCGGAAGGACGTGAGTTGACGAATGTGGTCTTCATGGGGATGGGCGAACCACTGCAGAACCTCGATCCAGTGCTAGCCGCGATTGACGGACTCACCGATCCACTTCGCGGCGGGATCGGACAGCGCCGAATCGTGGTCTCAACAAGTGGCGTGGTTCCAGGCATTAACAGGCTGGCGAAGGTACGACCCCAGGTCACGCTTGCCGTATCGCTACACGCCGCGCGGAATGCGCTTCGCGATCTTCTCGTTCCACTCAACCGCAAGTGGCCCGTTGAAGAGGTGATCGCAGCGTCTGCCGCACATGCTCGAACAACTGGTCGACGGACCACGTACGAGGTGACGATGATCGATGGCATCAATGATGGTCCCGAGGATGCTGCGGCGCTTGCGCACCTCTTGCGAGGGAGTGGTGCCCACGTAAATCTGATCCCGATGAACAGCGTCGCTCATACGCCCTGGCAGGAGAGCCCCGCTGCGCGCATTGAGGAGATCGCTGAGCAGCTGCGCGCCTCTGGGCTCTCAGTGACTGTCCGACGAAATCGAGGCCGTGAAGCGGGCGCCGCCTGCGGACAACTTGCGGCTGAGCGCGCTGGCGCCCCACCGCCCGCCGCTGTAGCGCGCCGACGGGAGCTTCTTGTGGTGGCGAGTGCGGCTGCGCTGAAGGGTGAACGTACGCCAACGCCACTTGCGCCTTCAGGACCACTCGGCGGGACCGGGCAGTGACGCGCACCGTTCAAATTGCAGCGAGCATCTTGAATGCGGATCTAGGTGCGCTCCGCGAGGCTGTTCAGGAGGCGGAGCGAGCTGGAGTCGATCGAATCCACCTAGACATTATGGATGGCCACTTTGTACCGAATCTGACGTTTGGGATTGCAACCGTCGAAGCGCTCCGTGGCGCTACTTCGCTTCCGTTTGATGCACACCTGATGATCGGCAACCCCTCGCTCTGGGCGCCTCGATACGCTGCTGCTGGCTGTCAGACGGTCGCAATTCATATTGAAGTCCCGGAGCAGCATCAGCGCACGCTTGACTCCATCCGCGCTTCCGGGGCGCATGCTGGACTTGCTGCAGATCCAGGTACACCGGCGTCGGCCATTGCTGCGTTCCATGAGCATCTTGATTTTGCGCTCGTAATGACCGTCAAGTCAGGCTTTGGTGGCCAGTCCTATCAGCCTGATGCGGCCGCACGAATCAGAGAGATTCGAGCGGCCATCGGAGCGGATCGGCTCATCCATGTTGATGGAGGCATTCGTGCGGGAACGGCGGCGGATGCGGTGGCGAAGGGCGCGGATATCCTGGTGGCCGGAACAGCGCTGTTCGGCGCGGAAGATATGCGCTTAGCGGTTGAAGGGTTACGCCCGAAGGCGTAGCTGAGGGCTACGCGCCCTTTGTTGCGGTTCGTCGGCACGAGGTGCAGACGAGCGCGCGCTTCATCGTCCCATTGGCAAGAACCATGGTGGGCTGGAGGTTCGCTCGAAAGCGTCGGTGGGCACGGACGCGGTTCATCCCGACGGACTGGGGATTGAACCCAGAGATCGAATCCTTTCCACAGAGGACGCAGAAGCGAGCCATGACCTTCTCCTTGCTGTGCTTGACGCCCAAGAGGGACGCCACGCCGTTGGTGCCGTATCGTAGCAGGAACGCCAGAGGGCTGAGCGAGCCCCCGGCTGAGGGAGGGATCATGCCGAGCGAGCCACAGCGAGCGCCGAGCGAGCCTCAGCGAGCACGGGCAACGAACCAACCGCCCACGGCCCCCAGGTCCGATCTGGACGCTGCCGCCGAGACCTGCGTCTCTGAACGGGGTCGGTGATGAGCCGAAAGAGCTGGGATGGCGTCGAACTTATGGCGGCTCTCCGCTCAGGCTCGGATCGACTTGAGTCACGTGTCGCAGAGGTGAACGCTCTCAATGTCTTCCCTGTCCCTGATGGCGACACAGGTACCAACATGCTCGCCACCCTCAAGGCGGCGATCGCGGAGGGTGAGACCACGCTGGCATCCGGTGTGACGGCGATTGATCAAGTGAGCGAAGCGGTCGCCCGAGGCGCCCTCCTTGGCGCGCGGGGCAACTCAGGGGTACTCCTCTCGCAAATTCTTCGTGGACTGCCCCAGGCGGTGAGAGGGAGGAAGCGCGCGCGAGCAGGAGAGATTGCCAATGCGCTCTCGATCGGAGTACTCCACGCGTATAGTGCCGTTGCAACGCCGACGGAAGGGACGATCCTTACCGTCGCGCGCGAGGTAGCGTCAAGTGCGCTCGCCGACGCGGAAGGTGCGACTGAACTTCGCCCATTTCTTCTCCGTGTCGCCGAAAGTGCACGCATCTCGGTCGACAAAACGCCGACACTGCTCGCTGTACTCCGTGAGGCTGGCGTAGTTGACTCGGGAGGTACTGGGCTTCAGTTGATTCTTGAAGGGATTGCGGACGTACCATCGGTTGCACCCTCTGCCACCAGTGACGATGCCGAGCCCGCAAGAGCCGCGGTTGCGCCAGTCGCGCCACTCCCAGCAAGCGGTGGCGACGCCACGCCCGGTGAATACGGATACGAGACCGTGTTCATCTTGCGCGCCACTAGCGCACCACTTGACCTCGTCAAGATCCGGGCTGACCTAGAGCTGATTGGCGAGAGTGTCCTTGTGGCGGGCGATGCATCGGTCTGCAAGGTGCATGTGCATAATCTTCAGCCAGATCAGGTCCTGGCCTACGGAATCGCGCGAGGTGATGTACGCGGAGTCACCATTGAAAACCTCGACCAGCAGAGTGCCGAACGCGCCACCGGGCACGGCGCATTTACCGATCTATCAACACGAGTAGGAGTCGCACGCCCGTCACCTGAGCGGGAGCCGTCGCCTGGCATTGCGATCGTCGCGGTAGCGGCGGGTAGTGGTCTGGCGGCGATCATGAAGTCGGCGGGCGCCACGCAAGTTGTTCATGGAGGACAGACGGAGAATCCTTCTGCGGCTGAGATCGCCTCTGCCATCAGCGCGACAGGGCGACGCGACGTGATTGTCCTGCCCAACAATGGCAATATCGTTCTCGCGGCACGTCAGGCGGCGGAGCTTGTGGCGGCGAACGTCACGGTGGTGCCTACACGGAACGCGGCAGAGGGGATCGCCGCGCTACTCACATGGGATCCATCACTTTCGTTGGACGCGGCGCTCAAGCAGTTTGAATCTGCGCGAGTCGGCGCCCGAACGTTCCGCATCGTGCAGGCGGTTCGTGACGCCGTGGTGAAGGGGGTGAGCGTCCGCAAGGACGAGGTGATGGCGTTAGACCCAGTCGACGGGATCGTTGCAACTGGAGGAGATGACATTGAGGCCCTTACCCAGGCGTTGGAGGGTGAGGAGGCAGAGCTGATTACGCTGTACCTGGGGGCTGGCGTTGACTCGGCGGCTGGCGAGAGGATGGCGACTGCGGCGCGACGCGCAATCCCGGGAGTCGAAGTGGAGCTCGCGCGCGGTGAACAGCCGATCGAGCGGGTGCTCGTGAGCTTGGAGTGAACGCCGACCCGAGCGGCCTGCCGCTCAAGGGGCTCGGCCTGCCAGGAGGGGCAAGTCTCCTGCGTGGACTCGCTCGACTCGGGGTGCACAGCGTTGGCGATCTGCTCCTCTACCTGCCGCGACGTTATGAAGACCGTCGCGCGATCACGCTCGTTGCTGAACTTGTTGGTGGGAGTCACGCGACCGTTCGTGTCCGTGTGGTGGACGTCCGAGTTGAGAAGACGTGGCGACGTGGTGTGCAGCGGACGATCGCCACACTGGGCGACGAGAGCGGAGTGGTGGAGGCAGTCTGGTACGGACGTCGATTCATTGAACGGCGACTCCACTCTGGCACTGAGATCGTTGCCTCTGGACGCGTGAAGGCGATCGGGTGGAGGACGCAACTTGAGGCACCTGAGTTCAGCCCGCTCGAAGGAGGCGAAAGCGTAAATGCGGGTCGTATCGTTCCGATCTACCGGTTGACGAAGGGTGTGACCGCCCTCAGCCTTCGTGGAGCGGTACGCCAACTGATCGACCAGTTCGGCGAGGTGCTCGCAGACCCACTTCCTGCCGCGGTGCGTGCAAGACACCGACTGATGCCTCTCGCCGCAGCACTGACAGAGGCGCATTGGCCAAGTGAATTTGATCAGCGTGACGCCGCACTTCGACGTCTCGCCTTCGATGAGTTACTCGCGGTGCAGCTCTCCCTTGTTCGTCGACGACGCAGACGAATCGGAGGCTCCGCGCCAGCCATCCGCCTCTCAGAGAGTGATCGCGCCGCGATTGAGTCGACCATCTGTGGAGGTCTCAGGGGCGAGGGAGGGCCCGCACTGACGCCGTCGTGGACGGTTGATCAGGCAGCGGCGATCGACGCAATCTTGACGGATCTTGCGGCGGGCGAACCGATGCTGCGCCTCTTGCAGGGAGATGTTGGCACAGGAAAAACAGCGGTCGCTCTTGTAGCCGCAGCCGCTGCCGCTCGCGCCGGCATGCAGTGCGCGATGCTCGCGCCCACTGAGCTCCTGGCACGACAACATGCAGCGACGGCATCAAAACTCTTGACTCCGCTTGGCGTTCGAGTTGACCTGCTGGTCGGCAGTCTTTCGACCGCTGAGCGTCGGCGGGTTCGCACCGACGCCGCCAACGGGAGTACCGCGCTTCTGATCGGCACCCACGCGCTCTTCTCTGAAGCCACGCAGTTCGCTGCCCTCGGACTTGTGATTGTGGATGAGCAACACCGCTTCGGGGTAGAAGAACGAGCGCAGTTGACCGCCAAAGGGGAGGGCGAGCCACACCTTCTCCTGATGACCGCAACCCCAATTCCACGCACGATCGCGCAACTGCTTTATGCGGATGTGGCCTCGTCAGAACTGCGCGCACTCCCGGCCGGTCGACGTCCGATCCGCACGGCGATTCGCAGCGGTGCAGAGCTTGATCGCCTCTGGAGCTTCATCGCATCGGAGGCTGGCGCGGGGAGGGGCACCTTCGTGGTGGTGCCACGCATCGGCGATGGGGATCCGGGTGAGGAGCCGAGCGGGGACGCGGCAGGCGATGCGCTGGAGGTGGCGGGTGAAGTGGGCGTACTGGAGCAGGCGGAGCGAATTGCTGCCGCAGCACCGAGCCTGAGAATTGGAGTGGTACACGGACGCCAGCCGACGGCCACTCGCACCGATGTGATGGAGCGGTTCACCCGCGGCGATCTGGACGTGATCGTGGGAACCACGGTGGTTGAGGTTGGGGTAGATGTTCCGCGCGCGAGCGTAATGGTGATCATGAGCGCCGACCGATTCGGCCTTGCCACACTCCATCAGCTGCGTGGTCGCGTCGGTCGCGGCGGAAGCGAAGGCTGGTGTGTGCTGGTGAGCGATAGCGAGGACGAGGTGGCACGTGCGCGACTTGAGGCAATTGAGAGCACGCGAGACGGCTTTGCTCTCGCAGAGCGCGATGTGGAACTGCGCGGAGAGGGCGATGTACTCGGGACCGACCAGAGTGGTCTCCCTCCTCTCCGAGTCGCGGCGCTCTCGCGTGCGGAGGATCGTGCATTGGCTGTGGTGGCGCGTGGGGAGGCAGAAGAGCTTCTTGACGCTGCTGGTCGACCGACTCCGTTGTCACGTCCGCTCATCGAGTCGTATCTCCGCGGTTGGCCAACCGCCGTCCTCGTTTCCAGGGAGGCGTGAGTGGTGGCCCAACGGATTCGCATCATTGCGGGGGAGTTTGGGGGGCGTCTGCTTGAGGTGCCAGAGCAGGGGACACGTCCGCTCGCTGACCGAGTTCGCCAGGCCCTCTTCGCGATCCTTGAACCACGGCTCCCCGACACGCGAGTGCTCGATCTATGCGCGGGGAGTGGTGCGGCCGGCCTTGAGGCACTTAGTCGCGGCGCCCAACATGTGCAATTCGTTGATATTTCCCGACGTGCAACCGAGGTGATTCGCCGCAATGTGCGCACACTCGGACTTGATGCGCAGGTGGAAATACAGACCGCTGATGCCCTCACCGCGCTGCGTGCGCACGCCGCGCACCTCGCCCCAGCGGATCTGATCATTGCCGACCCTCCATATGATGATCTTGCCGTGCGCAACGAAATCCTCGAGCTGGTCGCTGCCAACCCAAGCCCGTTAGCCACAAACGGGCTGCTGGTCCTCTCTGGGAGAAGGGTCAAAGGTTCGGCGGCACAGCGAGCCCCAAGGGGTCTACGATTAGTGCGCGCGCTCGCCTTTGGCGAGACTGCAATTGAGCTATACGAGAGAGTCGCGGCGGAGGAGTTGAGATGAGCGAGCGTGTTGGACTGTATCCGGGCAGCTTTGATCCAGTGACGTTCGGTCACCTTGACCTGATTCGTCGCAGCCTTCGTGTGGTGGACCGGCTCGTTGTTGCGATCCTGCCGAACGCGACGAAAGAGGCGCTACTCACACTCGCAGAGCGTGAAACCCTGCTTCGATCAGTGATCAGTGCGGAACTTGGTGACGCGGCCGGCCTCGTAGAGATACGTTCTGCATCAAATCTTGCGGTGCGCATCGCTGAAGATGCGAAGGCGAGTGTGATCATTCGAGGACTTCGTGCCGGTTCAGATTTTGAGGCAGAGCTTCGAATGGCACACGCGAACCGACTCCTTGCACCGTCAATTGAAACGCTCTTCCTTATGACCGCGCCCGAACATGCGTCAACCTCAAGTCGGCTGGTGCGTGAGATCGCTCGCTATGGGGGCCCACTGGAGCGTCTCGTTCCACGTGCGGTGATTCCAGTGTTGACCGCTGCGGCGAGACGGCGTGCCGACGTCAACGGGTGAGTGACCTGAACGAGGCGACGGGCGTTACTGACGCAGCGACACCTGCGCTCTATCTCATTGACTGCTCCCCGTTGCTCGCAGAGCCGCCTGGTGCGAGCTTTCAGGTCCCTGAATTCACGCTGACAAGTACCTTGGAAGGCGAGCTGATGCAGGCAACCGTTGAGGCGCGCGTCGATCGCACGAACCGTGGAGTTCGACTGATCGCCCAGGTTCGCGGTGTGCAAGAGGGCGCGTGCGCTCGATGTCTGAGCCCAGCACACGCTGACCTGGAGACACACATTGATGAGGAGGTTCTTGAAGAGCGTCACGCACAGGGTGATGTTGAGAGACTCGGTCGTGGCAATTCAATCGACCTCGGGCGCATCGCCGTGGAAAGCCTCGATCTCGTTCGCCGACTGGTCCTGCACTGTGACCCCCTCTGCCCAGAACGGTGTGAACACTGCGGCGCCCCACACCTCACCCAGGAGTGCCCAGAGCGAGAAGTCGACCCTCGGCTTGCGGTTCTGGGGAGCCTCCTGCCATCAAGCGGGGAGGAGCGCGGGATCAAGGACTGACCTCCGCTGAGCGGCTCTCAGGTGAGCGGCAGTGAGAGCGTGACGGGGCGGCCACGGATCGGGTAGGCTTCGCACTCCAGTCCAACCCCGTGCGGGGCATAGCAGCGAGGTTCATCGGCGATGGGCGTACCGAAGCGGAAGGCATCGAAGTCTCGTCAAGGAGATCGTCGCGCGCATCACGCGTTGACCCTCCCGGCGATGGATCGCTGTGCGCAGTGCGGCGCAACAAAGCGTGCACATCACGCCTGCCTTGCCTGCGGGACGTATCGGGGCCGCGAAGTGATCCGACGCCCAGCGCCGGACACGGAACCAACTGACGCCTAGCTCAACGATGGCCGCGCCGTTAGGCCGCGTCCGCCTTGCACTGGATGCAATGGGCGGCGATCACGGCGCCGCAGAGGTCGTGCCTGGGGGGATCGCCTGGGCGCAAGAGAATCCAAACGATGAACTGATCCTCGTCGGCGATGAGGCACGCATTCGTGAGATTGCAGCTGGGAGACTCCCCTCAAACGCTCGGATCGTTCACGGACCGGATGTGATCGGGATGGATGAGCACCCGGCGCAGGCACTCCGCGAGCGGAAGAGCGCTTCTATTCTTGTTGCAACAAATCTCGTTCGCGAAGGTGAGGCGGACGCGGTGGTAACCGCTGGCCACACAGGCGCTGGGATGGCGGCAGCCGTCTTGCGACTCGGCAGACTTCCGGGTGTCGACCGTCCGGCACTCGCCGTGCAGTTCCTGCTTCGAGAGAAGCCACTCGTCTTGCTGGACGTGGGAGCAAATCCAGATGCCACAGCGGAGAACCTCTATCAGTACGCGCACATGGGGAGCATCTTCTCGGAGCATGTGCTTGGGGTTGCACATCCTCGCGTTGCACTCCTTTCAATTGGGGAAGAGAAGGGGAAGGGCGATCAGCGCATTCAAAAGGCAACCGAGCTGCTCGACTTTGCGGACCTCAACTTCACCGGCAATGTTGAGGGCCGGCACCTTGCGGCAGATGAAGCAGATGTGGTTGTCTGTGACGCGGTACTCGGTAATGTTGCAATCAAACTTGTGGAGGGCGTCACCACCACGATTACCGACATGTTCCGTGAAGAGTTTCGACGCCTCCCCCTCGGCCCGATCGCTGCGCTGCTGATGCGCCCAGCAATCGCTCGTATCCGAGCCAAGCTGGATTACGAACGGATTGGCGGCGCGATCCTGCTTGGCGTGAAGGAGAGCGTGGTCATCACACACGGTCGCGCCCGCAAGCGGATGATCACGTTTGCGTGTAGCACCGCAGCACGCGCGGTACGGGAAGGGGTGAGTGGTCGCATCGCGAACGCCCTGGCCGAAGCCCCTCCTGTTGCCGCCGATGGTCTCCCGAGCGGTCCAGCCCCAGCTTGAGATGCCTAGCAAGAGAGTGCCCGCTGCGCCTCGCGATGCAGCACTCCGAATCCGAAACGCGGGCAGGAGGGATGCGCTAACCGCGCTCTATGAGGCGGAGTTTGGCCTGCGAAGTGCCGCCGAAATCCTGAATCGGCGAGCGGATGCGGGCGAGGTGGAGGGTGAGCCACTCGGCATCGCACGGGCGCTGATTCAACTCGTTGAAGAGCGGCGTCCAGTCATTGACGCCAGCCTCGTCCGCCTCGCGCCCGCATTTCCCCTCGCGACAATGACCCATATTGACCGCACAATCCTCCGAGCGGGCCTGGCTGAGGTGGTACACTCGCGCGCGGCGGCGCCTGCGGAGGCACTCGCAGCCTGGACGGCTCTGGCACGCACGTACAGCGGCGAGCCGGCACGAAAACTGGTGAGCGGTGTCCTTGGCACGGCCCATCGGGAGGGAAGCACCGCGTCAGCGGAGAGAGATGGAGGGGCGACCGATGAGCGATAAGGACCAGATCTTCCAGGAACTTCAGGGCTACATCGTTGAGCAGATTGGGGTGGAGAAGGAGAAGGTCACGTTGACCGCCGCCTTCATTGAAGACCTCAACGCCGACTCTCTTGATCTTGTGGAGTTCGCCATGGGTCTTGAGGAGAAGTTTGGGGTCACGATTGCCGACGAAGAGTTGACCAAGATCAAAACGGTAGAAGACGCGGTCAACGCGATCGTCGAGAAGAAGGCGTAAGGTGCGGCGGCCTGATGGCCGCCTGGCGCCACCCCTTCGATCGTGAGCCAGGCCGCAGAATCAACGCTTGCCCACGCATCGCAGCTCGCGGTGCGCCTTGGCATCCCTGCCGGCGCTGAACGCCTGATTGAACTCGCCCTCACGCACCCATCACGGCGACATCAGTCCGGTGCGCAAGAGGATAACGAGCGACTCGAGTTCCTCGGAGACGCTCTTCTCGGCGCGGTTGTCAGTGCAGCCCTCTATGCTGCCGATCCGAGCGCGAGCGAGGGGGATCTCTCTGAGCGTCGCGCTTCAATCGTGAGTCGAATCGGACTTGCCGATGTTGCCCAGAGACTCCAACTTGACGACGCACTCCTCCTCGGTGAAGGGGAGGCACAACGCGGCGGCGCCCAGCGCCCAGCGGCGCTCGCCGCTGCACTCGAAGCGATCATCGGCGCTGTCTTTCTCTCGCACGGCTTCCAAGAGGCGGAGCGGTTTGTGAAGACGCATCTCGCGCAAGAGATCGCAACCCCGCGTGCCTCCATAGGTAAAGGGATCAAGACGATGTTGCAGGAGTGGACGCAGGCGAGAAACGGTTCTCTGCCGCGTTACGACATCATAGGAACTAGCGGCCCTGAGCATGAACGCGTCTATGAGTGTGCTGTACGGATCGACGGGAGCGAGATTGCACGGGGGAGTGGTCCAAGCCGCAGGGCGGCAGAGGCTGCCGCAGCGGAGGCCGCGATCGATCTTCTCGGCGTGACGAAAGAGGCCGTGCGATGAGTCGACTGCGCCTCCGCGAGGTTCGCCTCAGCGGGTTCAAGACGTTCGCCGACAAGACCACCATCGCCTTCACGCCGGGCATCACCGCCATCGTGGGGCCAAACGGGAGCGGCAAGTCGAACATCGTCGATGCGCTTCGCTGGGCGCTCGGCGAGGCTGGTCGCGGAATTCGTTCAAAGCGAGTAGACGAAGTCATTTTCGCCGGCTCAGAAAAGCGCCGTCAGCTCGGACTTGCAGAGGTATCGCTCAGCATCTCCAACGACGATGGTCTCTTCGATCTCCCTTTCACGGAGATTGAAATTGCGCGTCGCGCGGACCGAGGTGGCGGACAGGAGTACCTGCTGAATCGAGAGCGCATCCGCCTCCGTGATCTCAATGAGCTGCTCGACGGCGCGGGCCTTGCAGAGAACGGCCTTCTCTTCATTGGGCAGGGCGCCGTGGATCAGGCGCTCAGCCTCCGTGCGGAGGAGCGCCGAGCACTCGTCGAAGAGTTTGCTGGAACCGCTCGTCATGAGCGGCGGCGTGCACGCGCTGAAGGCGAGATGAAGGAGGCAACTGAAAACCGCGCCCGAGTCGAAGAGATCCTCGCCGCGCTGCGGCCACAAGAGCGCCGTCTAGCCTCACTCGCACGCCAAGAGGCTGGACGGGATGAACTTCTTGCCGAGGCGGTTGATCGCATCGCGACACTTGGTGCAACTCGCGCCAGCTGGTTTGCGTCGCGACGCGGAGCCACGGCGAGCCGCCTGCTGGAAGTCAGGAGCGAGCTCGGGAGCGTTCGTGAGGCACTCCGCTCGGCTGATAGCGAAGCCAGTGCACGTCGCGTGCGACTCGCAGAGGCGCGCACGGCACTCGAAGCTGCACGACTGGAACTCGAGGCGGCTCGAGCCGCCCGTGAGGCCGCTGAACGCAATCGGGCTCGTTCTGATGCTGAGGCGACGGCAATCATCCGTGACACCGATCGCCTGAACGCCGAGGTAGAGGAGGCGGAGCGTGAGGTGCGTGCCGTTGAACAGATTCGCGCTACAGCGGCCCCAGCGGCGGATGCGGAGGCCGCAGCAGCCCTTGAGCTCCTCGATGCGGATCTCGCCAGCGCGCGTCGAGAACTTCGCGCACTACAGGGTGATCAACGTGAAGTCAGCGGTGGAGAGTCGATCGCGCGCGCCGAGCGGGCGAGATCTTCTGAGGTGGCAGAGACTGAGGCGCGGATCGCGCGCGCTCAAGCTGAGCTCGATGCGCTTCACGATGATGGCGCTGCCCAGGAACTCGTTGCAGCGACGGCGCGGCGCGATAACGCGCTCGCGAGCTATCACGAAGCGAACGAGCGGGCGACGCGCGCTGCTGAAGAGGCACGCGCCGCTGAAGCTGAAGAGGCGAAACTGCGAGCGGTGGTCGGTGACCGCGAGCGCGCTGCGCGCGCCGCTGAGGCTGAGTGCGCCACGATTGAGGGCCGACTGAACGCGCTCGAGGGGCGTCGTAGCGCCCTCCAAGAGCGTGCACTTGCACGCGCCGCGCGAGCAATTGGCGGCAGGAGCCTTTTGGCGGGAGTTGAGATTCGAGAGGAGGGACGTAGCGCCGTCTTGGCCGCGCTCGGCGCCCTCGCTCGCGGTTTCATTGTGAACAGAAGTGGGGCCTCACTCCTCGATGACGAGCAGGGAGCCCTCTTGATTGAGGGGGCGGCGGGTAGCCTTGCCGCTGATCACCCGTCGCTGCCGCAGCTTAGTGCTGAGGTGATCAGCGATCCCGACGGCGTGTTGGCTCGGATCCTGAGCGGTGTTGCTGTGGCGCCGTCGGTGGCTGTTGCGCTTGACGCGCTCGCCGAACTTCCCGTTGGCGGACTGATCGTCACACGAGGCGGAGCGGTGATCCGCGCAGGAGGCGTTGTGACGCGTGAGACCGAGCCGGAGGATGCACTCCTCGACGCGGAGATTTCGCAGCTCGGCCGAGAGCTTGAGCGACGGCGCGCCGCTGCAGCCACGCTTCGCAGTGAGGCGGCAGAGGAGGAGGCTGCGCTCGCGGCGGCCAGCGCGCTGGCGTCCAGCCGACGTTCTGCAGACCTTGCCGCGCGAAGCGCGTTGCGAAGCGCGACCGATCTGCGATCCGAAAGCGAGCGGGAACAGATCGCCGCAACGCGAACCTCCGTCGACCGGGAAGCGCGATTGAAGTGGTTGGAGCAGACGCTCTTGGACCTCTCTGCTCGTCGGGATGAGCTTCAGGCAAGCGCGAACTCGACGATTGGTTCTGGCAGCGCCGCTGAGGAGTGGCAAGAGCGCATCCGAGAGTTGACAGCCCGCCGAGGGACCCTGGCCGCCGCGGTCGAGGCTGATCGACAGTCGCTTCGTGAATGGGAGCTCACACGCGCTCGCGGAGATGCGAGGATTGCAGCAGCGTCAGCCCGCATTGCACGAGCAGCGCAGGAGCGCGGTGCACTTGAAGCTCGGAGCGCTGCGCTCCAGGGAGAGCGCGTGGAGCTTGTGGGGCGCTCCGATGCCGCCCAGTTGGCAGTGACTGAGCGCGAGGCGCTGGTGCAGCGCCTTGCTGGGCAGCAAGAGGCAATCGAGCGCGAGAGTGCCGCTGATGATGAGAGAAAGCGCTCGCTGCGACAGCGCGAGACGCTGCTTGATGAGGCGCTCCGCCCACTAGAACGCGATGCACAGGGCCTTGATTTTGAATACGAGCGCCTGATGGAAGAGCTTGCGGGCGATCTTGCTGCATTTGGACGACGTCTCGCAGCGGATCCTCGGATTGCAAGCGGCCTCCCAGATGAGTTGCGTGTCTCAACCTTCGACGTGAGAGCTGAGGGCGAAGCTGTCGAAGCGACCGCGGAAGATGGATCGGCTCAGGATGCGCGTGCCAGGGCACAGGCGGCAGCACTCCTCGAGCATTGGGGCCAGTCTGCGTTGCGCTCCAACTCGCCGATCGAGCCTGCAGACCCAGAGCAGATTCGCACGCTAGAGAGACTACGTCGCAAAATCGGCCCGCTCGATGCTGCAGGGGCGAGCGTCGCCATTGAACATCGGGAGTTGCGCGAGCGCCTAGAGAGTCTTGAAGCGCAAACAATCGACCTTGACGGTGCTATCGCCAAGGCCTCTGCACTCATGGCTGAACTTGATTCGCTTGTTGAGAGCACCTTCAACGAGCAGTTCACCGCGCTGCAATCCACCTTTGCCGCAAACTTCCAACTTCTCTTCGGAGGCGGAGATGCGCAACTGCGACTTACGGCGGAAGAGGGAGTGCGGCGACCTGGTGTTGAAATTGATGCTCGGCCACCACTCAAGCGACGACAGCAGCTCTCGCTCCTCTCAGGTGGTGAGCGAGCACTTACTGGAGTGGCACTGCTGCTCGGAATGCTTGCCGTGCGTCCGCTCCCCTTTGTCGTCCTTGACGAAGTCGATGCCGCGCTCGACGAGGCGAACGTGACTCGGTTCGGCGATGCGATCCGTGAGCTCAGCGAGCGCACGCAGGTTGTGGTGATCACACACAACCGCGGCACGGTGGAGGTCGCGGATAGCCTCTGGGGCGTGACGGCTGGGGAGGACGCCACGAGTCGTGTCTTCGGCCTGCGCCTTGATGAGGCGAAGCGGATCGCAGATGCGGCACGGGCGGAGCGCGAGGCGGCACGTTGAAGCTCGCCTTCTGGCGAAAGAGCACCAGCGACGAGAAGGCGAGCATTAGCGCCGCAGCCGCTCCCTCTGGTGGTGGGATCATCCAGGCCTTACGCAGATCACTCGCACCTGAACCAGACTGGAGTGCGCTCGAGAGCGCGCTCCTTGCGAGCGATGCGGGGAGCGCGACCGCTGGCGCCCTGATCAGCGCGGCGCGCCAGGTTCAAGGAGGGACGGGGCGGGAGCGACTGCGCTCGGCGCTTCTTGAGGTGATGCTTGACGCGTCACTTAGTTCGGCGTCTAGCGCAACCGCCACCCAGCATGTGGTCCTTCTCGTCGGTGTGAACGGCGCAGGGAAGACCACCTCTGCAGCGAAGCTCGCAGCGCGTGCCAAGGCCGCTTCCATGCAGCCGCTACTCGTTGCAGCGGATACGTTTCGTGCTGCCGCAATTGATCAGTTGCGACTCCTTGCGAGTCGAGAGGGTGTGCCGATTGTTGAGGGTAGGACGGGGGGCGACCCATCAGCTGCGATTCACGATGCATTGACGCAGGCGAGTGCGAAAGGGTTCAGCCCTGTGATCATTGACACGGCGGGTCGCATGCAGACCAAGAGCGGCCTGATGGATGAGCTCACCAAGATGCGTCGGGTTATCGAGAGACTCGCTCCCATTGCAGAAGTCGAGGTACTTCTCGTCATTGACGCCACCGCCGGACAGAATGGGCTTGCGCAGGCGAGTGGATTCAATCGCGCAGCGGGCGTTGATGGTGTGATTCTCACCAAACTTGATGCAGGGGCGCGTGGTGGCGTTGCGCTCGCCGTCCGCCGCGAGCTTGGACTTCCTATTCGCTGGGTGGGCGTAGGGGAGCGAGGACGCGACCTCCTCCCGTTCGATGCGGAAGCGTTTGTGGAGGGACTCCTAGGCGACGCCGCGTAGGGCGCGCGGCAGTTCGCTGATCCGCTGTACGCGACCGAGGCGAGTGAGCCCAATCACAACGCCCGCAGCGATGGAGGCGGCGGCACCACAGAAGAGTGCGGTGCCGCTTCCCGCGACGGTTCCGCCGATGGCTCCGCCGGCGACGATGCCGATCAGCCTGCCGATGATGCTCACCCCTTCAAATGCTGCGTTCGCCCGCCCTTGAAGTGCGTCAGGGAGCACGCGGCCACGAATCGCCCCCTGGTTCGCCTCCCAAACGGTTTCAAAGCCATCACTGAGGAACTGATGGGCGACTAGGAGTGCGATCCCAGCGAGTGACGCGCTAGGTGCGAGTGGGACGAGCGCAAGGCCGATCCCAACAATCACGAGGCTTGCGCTGATTGCGCGGCCGGTGCCAAGCGCGAGCGAGACACGTTCCGTGAGGATTCCACCAACAAATGATGCGATACCTCCGCTTGCGATGATGAAGCCGATCACCTCCGGGCTGAGTCCAAGGGTTCGAACGACGTAGATCATGTACGCGGAACGGAAGAGGCCGAAATAGATTCCGATTGCCGCGCTGGATGCGATCAGCGGTCTCATGATCGGAATTGCCCACGTTCGTCGCAAGCCCTCCTCTGCCTCCGCGAGAAAACCTCGACGTGCCGTCGCTTTCGGAAGGCGTGGTTCGCGGACGCGGAGGGCGGTGAGGAGAAGCGCGGAGGCAACATAGGTGAGCGCATCCACACCGATTGCGGCAGGCCCACCAATGCTGCCGACAAGGAGACCTGCAGCACCGAAACCGAAGAATTCCGCCGCGCCACGGATGCCGAGCACTCTGCCGAGGACGGAGCGCAGATCTGGGGTCGGAACAAGTCCCGCGAGATAGCTCCGCTCGGCAATGTCGAAGGCGGAACTGCAGGCTCCGCTCGCGGCACTTACGAGGATGAGGTGAGGGAGCGACACCTGACCTGTGACGAACGCGGCGAGAGGGATGCTGGCAAGGAGCAGCGCGCGTAGAAGATCGGCGGAAATCATGACGGGGCGACGTGGGAGGCGATCGATCCAGACTCCAGCGATCTGGCTCGCGATTGCCGCCGCGATGAGGTCGACCCCGGCGATAAAGGCGGCCTCCTCCGGGGAGATTTCCAGACCGATGATGGCGAGGAGGGGGAGGGCCGCACGTGTAATGAATGAACCGAACGTGGAGGCTGACTGCGCCGCCATCAAGATACGGACATCACGTCGAACTGCGGGGAGATCCCTTTGGCGTAACACGGCGACACCGCCCCTCGTCTTCATTTCTGGAGCGTACACTTCTGGCATGTTCGATGCGCTCGGAAGCCGACTCCGCGCCTCACTCCAGCGGCTCGGCGGTCGAGGTCGCATCAGTGAGGCAGACCTTGAGGCTGGCCTCGCCGAGATTCGAACCGCGCTTATTGATGCCGATGTGGCACTCCCCGTCGCCGATGCTCTTGTCGGATCGATGCGCACGAGTGCGCATGACGAGAAGATTGTTGGTGGACTCGGGAGCGGAGACCGACTGATCGGCATTGTGCACGCCGCGCTCACAGAGGCGCTTGGCGGTTCGGGACGAGCGCTCGATCTCCGCGAGCGAACCGCAAGCATCCTCCTGCTCGGCCTCCAAGGCGCCGGGAAGACAACGACCGCAGCAAAACTCGCGCTACGACTGCTTCGAGAGGGTCGCCGTCCACTCCTTGTCGCCGCAGACCCGCGGAGGCCGGCGGCTGCCGAGCAGTTGGCGCTGCTCGGGGCGGCGGTCGGTGTGCCCGTTCACCGAGAGCCGATCGGAACCCCAGTTGCAGAGATTGGACGACGCGCGTTGGAGTCTGCGAAGAGACTTGGGCGCGACCTTCTGATCATTGACTCATCTGGCCGAACCACACTCGACGAAGAACTGATGCGCGAACTTTCAGATCTGCGTGAGGCGGTGAATCCACGTGAGCGCATCCTTGTGCTTGATGCTGCAACGGGGCAACAGGCGCTTCGCGTTGCAGAGGGTTTCAAGTCCGCTGCAGATCCAACCGGACTCATCTTGGCGAAACTTGACGGCGATGCACGAGGTGGGGCCGCACTCTCCATTGCAGGTGGAGCTGGCATTCCTGTGCTCTTTCTCGGTACCGGTGAGCGTCCAGAGGCCCTTGAGCGTTTCCATCCAGATCGCATCGCGGGTCGCATCCTTGAGATGGGTGATCTCGCGACGCTCGCAGAGATCGTGCGCGAAGCGGGTGGAGATCCGAGTGCGCCTGTCGCGGCTACTGGGAGACCGAGCTCCGGGAAGGGAGAGATGACCTTCTCCGATCTGCTTGATCAGTTGCGGCAAATGTCGTCAATGGGCCCCATCGGTCAGATCGTGAAGATGATTCCAGGTATGGGCGGGATGGCTGCCCAAGCGGAAGAGGCGGTGGCCGCGGGTGAATTGAAGCGCGCTGAGGCGATCATCCTTTCCATGACCCCGAGTGAGCGAGAGAACCCAGCGCTGCTCTCAATTCCACGAAGGCGGCGCATCGCTGCGGGCGCGGGTCGAGCGATCGAAGAGGTGAACCGACTCGTCAAGCGTCTCGAAGAGATGCGGCTCCTGATTCGACGCACGGGCGGCATAGACCCCGCACGACTCTCGGGCGGGGGCCAAGGCCTCCCGGGGAAGCACGCGGGCGGCTACATCCGTCCGAAGGAGGACCGGAAGGCAAAGAAGGCTCGTCGCAAGGGGGGACGGCGGTAGGGCTGGCGCACCCGATGCGCAGGTCACCTTGAGCGGCTACTATCCCCAGACACACACCCCACCGCTTCGGGGTTACTCGCCGGGCGACCGCCAGGCCCACGGAGGAAGATGCACGGATGAGCGTTCGAATCAGGTTGACACGGGTCGGAGCTACAGGACAGCCATCGTATCGAGTGGTTGCGACCGATCGGCGCCGCGCGCGCGACGGGCGCTCGCTTGAAACCCTCGGGCACTACAACCCCCGCACTGAGCCAATGACGCTCGTCCTGGATCTACCAAAGGTGGACGCTTGGATCGCAAAGGGGGCACAGCCGTCTGAAGTGGTTGGCAAGCTGATTGCAAAGGCACGCGCTGGCGGTGCATCCGCGGGCGGTAAGACCGGTCCGAAGGCCGCTGAGAAGGGCTACACCGCTCCAGGAACGCGACCAGTCGTTGAAGAGCCAACCGTTGTGGTTGAAGCGGCACCAGAGGCCCCAGCGGAACTTGCTGCGGAAGCGGCGGCAGAGGTAGCGACCGAGGAGGCTGCCGATGCAGTCGCCGATGCGTCCCCAACACTGGACGCCGAAGCTCCAGCCGAAACACGAGCAGAGGAGGCGTAAATGCCAGCAGCAGATCTTGTCGCATATGTGGCGAAGTCGCTTGCCGATAATCCTGATGGTGTCAGCGTTGAGGTTGAAGAGGATGGAGACGCGGTTGTTCTCCGCCTCATTGTTGATGAAGAAGACATGGGACGCGTCATTGGTCGAAACGGCAGCATAGCCAAGGCGATGCGAAGTTTGCTGAAGGTAATCTCCAATCGAACTGGAGAGAACTACGTCCTCGAAATCGGCTGACGCCCTCCGCGAACTGCGTGTTGCGCAGGTTCGTGGCACTCGCGGGCTTGACGGTACACTTCGACTTGAGATTCTTTCTGATTACCCAGAGGACCGCTTTGTCCTCGGAAAGACGCTGCACGTTGAAGGGAGCGATCGCGAGCTTACGCTCACAGAGTGGAGCCCCGCCTCTCCCGGCGCGTTTGCACGATTTGCCGAGGTCCCAGATCGTGGAACTGCACAGGCTCTGGTTGGCAGCTATCTCTCCCTCCCGCTCGCAACAGACACCGGAGAGCCTGGCCGAGTGTATTGGGATGACGTCATTGGAGTACAGGTGACAGACACCGCTGGTGGCGTGATCGGAACGGTGATCGACTGTTATCGGGCTGGTGGGGCTGAGGTATACGTCTTGCGAACTCCTGACGGTGGTGAGCTTGACCTTCCGGCCGTCGCGTCCATCATCGTCACATTCAAGCCGCGCGAAGGCGTGATCGTTGCCGACCTCACGGGCTCCGATCTGGTCCCACGTCCACCGAAACGTGCAAAGCCGACTCGTCCTGCGAGCTCGGTGCGAACTCCATGAGCACGGAGACGCCCAGCCTGCGTATTGACGTCGTGTCGCTGTTCCCTGAAACGGTTCGCGCCGCGCTGGCGGCTAGCATCCCCGCTCGTGCCATAGAACGTGGCCTCGCCGCCTTCAACGTCCACGATCTTCGCGAATGGGGGATAGGGAAGCATCGCGCCGTTGATGACGAACCGTACGGTGGTGGTGCTGGGATGCTGATGCGGCCCGAACCGCTCGTCGGCGCGATCGAAGCGCTGCGCACTGAGGGAAGCACGGTGATCCTCTTGGATGCGGGGGGAGAGAGGCTCGAGCAGTCGCGAGTGCGCACACTTTCGGGTGCTGGACATCTGATCATCCTCTGTGGTCGATACGAAGGGGTGGACCACCGCGTGCGAGACTACATCGACCTCGAGTTGAGCATTGGCGACTTCGTACTGTCGGGCGGCGAGCCCGCCGCAATCGTCCTCTGTGATGCGCTCCTCCGCCTCATCCCTGGGGCGATCGATGCCGCATCGTTGAGCGAAGAGTCGTTCTCCGCGAACATGCTCGAATATCCGCAGTACACCCGCCCTGCTGAATTCCGCGGGAGCGCGGTACCCGAAATCCTCCTCTCGGGGAATCACGCCGCCGTCGCAGCGTGGAGGGCGGAGCAGGCACAACTGAGAACGGCTGCCCGCCGCCCCGACCTCCTTCAGGGGGCGCATCGGCCCCCCGCCAAGGGGAAGTAGCAGGGGGTACGCCCCCCTGTGCTATTCTCCCGCTCCGCACCAGCAGGATCCTGCTGAGCCAGCACGGAGTACCCATGGACCTGATTCGAACGATGACGAACGAGCAGATGAAGCGTGATCTGCCTCCGATCAAGACCGGCGATACCGTGAAGGTGTCGGCGAAGGTTGTCGAGGGGAATCGCGAGCGCATCCAGGTATTTGAGGGGACGGTGATGCGCCTTCGCGGCGGCGGACTCGGTCTCACCATCACCGTTCGTCGAATCGCCTCTGGAGTTGGTGTTGAGCGAACCTTCAAGGTGCACAGTCCACGAATTGAAAAGATCGAGATTGTCCGCCACGGTGTGTCACATCGGGCGCAGCTCTACTTCCTCCGAGACCGTGTCGGCAAGCAGTCGTCCCTGCGTGAGAAGCGTGCCGAGATTGGAGAGATCCTCAACCCTGTCTATGTTGAGCCCGTTGTTGATGCGGCCGCGCCCGAAGCGCCAGTCGCGGTTGCTGAAACATCAGAATCTGAAACCGTTGCGCCGATCGCCCAGGAGGCGACTCCAGAGGCTGAACCAGTTGCGGCACCAGAGTCCACACCAAGTTCAGAAGCAGCACCCGTTGAGGGAGCAGCTCCAGAAGCAGCACCCGCGGAAGCCGCGGCAGACGATTCGGAGCAGGCGAAGGCGTGACCTCATCCCGGCCAATGCGTGGCCGCGGACCCACCACACGCGACCGAGAGAGAAGCCACGGCTCTCCGAACCGCGCCGTGATCGGTATCGACGAGGTTGGGCTCGCACCACTCGCTGGTCCTGTCGTCGCGTGCGCAATCTTGATGCCTGATGGCGACCTGATTGATGGCGTTCGCGACTCGAAAACACTCTCACGAAAGCAGCGCGAGCAGCTCGATCCCATCATTCGGGAATCGGCAGTCGCATATGGCATTGGGGCAGCCTCTGCACGAGAGGTGGAGCGTCTGAATCCGCGGGCCGCATCACATATCGCGATGCTCCGAGCTGTGCGTGCCCTTGAACAGCGCTACGGACGGCGCATCGACTTTTCACTCGTAGACGGCGCGCCAGCGCGTGAACTTAATGCGCTGATCGGTGCGCATGAAACAATTGTCAGAGGCGATACGAGCGTCTACTCAATCGCCTGCGCGTCCATTGTGGCAAAGGTGCTTCGCGATCGATTGATGAGACAGCTCCACAAGCGGTACCCAGGGTATGGATGGGACTCCAATGCCGGCTACCCAGCTCCAACCCATCTCGCCGCACTCAGTCAGCTCGGTGTGACTCCACATCATCGGCGTACCTATGCACCAGTTGCCGAACAGATCGCCCGCGAGGGAGGGGGAGTTTCCTAGCGATACGCTGCCGATACGCACGCTGGTACACCCTCTTCCAGTGAAACGTGATCCTGCGGCTATCGGTGCGGCGGCTGAGCGAGAGGCCGTCGATGCGCTCGCGAATGCAGGCTGGGAGATCCTTGCACGCAATCTGCGTGTCGGAGGACTCGAAATCGATATCTTGGCGCGCGATGACGCGGGTCGACTCGTGTCAGTTGAGGTGCGCGCGCGGCGCAGCATCGGCGAAGCTACTCCAACGGAGATTCTCGGGTCGAAGAAGCGCGCCGCGCTACGCCGACAACGGGAGGCCATAAACGAACTTCAGAGAGTCGACCTTCTGATTGTCGCCGGACCGGCTGGTGCTCGCCGTCTCCGCCTCGTGCGGGGGGTCGCCGAGCCAGGGACGAGGTGGGGTGAGGGTGGTAAGATCGCGCGGCACCCGATTCGGGGGCCCTTGGCCTAGGTCAGGGAATACGCACGCGGAGCAAGTCGCCTCGCAACGGTGGCCCCTTGGGGTCGCGAAGGCGTCCCGCGGTGGCATAACCGTGTTGAGGAGAGCTATGGCTGCAGTCACGATGCGCGAACTTCTGGAGGTCGGCGCCCACTTTGGGCATCAGACCCGGCGTTGGAATCCAAAGATGGCGCCATTCATTTATGCCCAGCGGAACGGGATCCACATCCTCGACCTCGCCAAGAGTGCGAAACACCTTGAGGCCGCCCTCGTAGCGGTTCGTGAGGCAGCCGCAAACGGCGAGACGATCCTCTTCGTGGGAACAAAGAAGCAGGCGCAGGCCCCAATTCTCGAGGAGGCAACACGCGCCGGTCAGCCGTATGTCATCAAGCGCTGGCTCGGCGGCATGCTCACCAACTTCACGACCATTCGCAAGCGTCTGACGCTGCTTGAACAACTGGAAGCGCGCGAACAGGCGGGCGAATTCGAGATGATGTCGAAGAAGGAGGCGGCAAAGCTTCGCGACAAGCTCGAGAAGCTGCGCGGAGTACTCGGTGGCATGCGCCGAATGCGCCGTGCCCCTGGCATGGTCTTCGTGATCGACCCGAGCCGCGAAACCCTCGCTGCCGTTGAAGCGAACAAGCTCGGCATCCCCGTTGTCGGCACCGCCGATACGAATGTTGACCCAGACCAGTTGCAGTACCCAATACCGGTGAATGACGACGCAATCAAGTGCATCAAGTTGATCTGCAAGGCGGTCGCCGATGCGGTGATTGAAGGTGCGGCTGAGCGTGCAGCACGACTCCCAGAAATCGAGGCGCAGGAAGCTGCAGCCGCGGCTGCGGCGGCACCAGAGAGCCAGGCAGCATCTGAAGTGCAGGACGATCTGATGGCAGCCCTGAGCGCGACAGGAACGCTGAGCTTCTCACCCGATGAGGAGCCGTCTCCTGCGTCACCACGTGACGAGAGCGCACCGAGCGCGTAACGCAGAGCGAAGGAGAGGAGTGCGACATGGCAATTAGTGCTGAGGCGGTAAAGGATCTTCGCGAGCGAACGGGCGCCGGCTTCATGGACTGCAAGCGCGCCCTCGAAGAGGCAGGCGGAGACGTTGAGAAAGCGGTCGCATCGCTACGTGAGGCTGGACTTGCCGCCGCGGCGAAGAAGGCGGGACGTGATGCGCGTGAAGGGCTCGTCTCCTCCTACATCCACACAGGTGGGCGGGTTGGCGTCTTGCTCGAAGTGAATTGCGAAACAGATTTCGTTGCACGGAACGAGCAATTCCAAAAACTTGTGAAGGATATCGGCATGCAGATCGCAGGGCTCAATCCACTCTACGTCAGCCAGGAGCAAATTCCTCCAAGCGCTCTCGCCGCGAAGCGAGCAGAACTTGAAGCTGACGAGGCGCTCGCCAAGAAGCCCGAGGCAGTTCGTGCCCAAATCGTTGACGGTCAAATGCGCAAGTGGTTTGAAGAGGTATGCCTCCTCGATCAGCCGTTCCGCGATGGCGAAGAGACGGTCGCACAGCTGATCACCAACGCGATCGCAACGATCGGCGAGAACATCAGGGTTCGCCGCTTCGCGCGCTACGCGCTCGGCGAAGAGCTCTGAGTCCCGCCATGGCGAGCCGCGTGGCACGGCCATGACGCAACCGCCTCGCTACTCCCGCATTCTGCTCAAGCTCTCCGGAGAGGCGCTCCTCGGGGATCAACAGTATGGCGTGGACCCGAACGTTCTCTCATTCGTTGCGGAGCAGGTCAAGGGTGTCCGTGCCCTTGGCGTTGAGGTAGGCATTGTGGTGGGGGGCGGCAACATCTTTCGTGGCATGACCGCATCAACCGCAACAGGGATGGAGCGCGCCACTGCGGACCATATCGGTATGCTCGCCACGGTGATGAACGGTCTTGCACTCCAGGATGGTCTGGAACGTGCGGGAGTTGAGACGCGCGTCATGACCGCAATTGAGATGAACGAGGTCGCCGAGCCCTACATTCGGCGACGCGCCATTCGCCACATCGAGAAGGGGCGTGTGGTGGTCTTTGTTGCCGGTACTGGGAATCCGTACTTCACGACCGATACCGCGGCCGCGCTCCGCGCGGTGGAGATCGGGGCCGAGGTCATGCTTAAGGCGACCAAGGTAGACGGGGTGTATGACAAGGATCCCCATGTGCACGCCGACGCGGTTCGCATCCCGGCGATTAGCTACGGACGGGTCCTCGTCGACGGATTGAAGGTACTTGATGCGGCCGCAGTCTCTCTCTGCATGGAGAACAACCTTCCAATCGTTGTCTTTGATCTTGATGCGCACGAAAACGTACTCAAGGCGGTCCGTGGCGAAGAGGTCGGCACCATGATTTCAAAGGAGGGAACGCGATGAGCGCAAGCGTGGAAGAACGCATGAGCCGAGCTGTCGAGGCGTTCGGTAAAGACCTCGGTGGATTCCGAACCGGACGCGCGAGCGCATCCCTTGTTGAACACATTTCAGTTGACCATTATGGTGCGAAGACGCCACTCAATCAGATGGCGGGCATTAGCGTCCCGGAGAACACTCTCCTCGTCGTACAGCCTTGGGATCCCACGGCAATCCCAGCCATTGAGAAGGCTCTCAACAGCGCTCAGCTCGGCATGACTCCAGCGGTCGACGGCAACATTATTCGACTTCGCGTGCCTTCCATGACGGAAGAGCGTCGCAAGGATCTTGTAAAGCAGATGGGGAAACGCACCGAAGAGGCTCGGATCGAGATCCGCAACGCCCGACGCGATGAGCAGGAGGCGATTAAGAAGCTTGAGAAGGGAAAAGAGATCGGCGAAGACGATGCAAGACGCCGTCTCGACGCCCTCCAGAAGGCCACAGACGCGAAGATCGCAGAGATCGACAAGATGGCGGCCACCAAGGAGCGCGAGGTTCTGGAAGGTTGACCGAGCCTAGCGTCGATCGTCCGGTTGACGCTCCACCGCTCGTCCACCGCGGACCTGCGGCGCAGGGCCTGCCGCGCCACGTCGCCATCATCATGGACGGAAATCGACGTTGGGCGCGTGCACAGGGTCGCGATGAGCTTGATGGCCACACCGCTGGAACTGAGGCGCTGAGGGGCGTCATCACACGCGCCGCTGAACTTGGCATTGCCCATCTCACGGTGTACGCCTTTAGTCGAGAGAATTGGGGACGTGATGACCGCGAGGTCAATCAGCTATTCGCACTGCTCGCACAAACGATCGAACGAGAGACGGCGACCCTCGTCAAGAACGGCATCGCCGTAGATTTCCTTGGTCGGCTCGATGAGCTTCCAAGTGAGGCGGCAGAGCGTATCCAGCGCGCCTGCGAGGCCACGGCCGCTGGGAGTGCGATGAAGCTCCATGTGGCCTTCAACTACGGCGGGAGAACAGAGCTTGTCGATGCAGTTCGCTCTATCGTCCGCTCTGGCATTAGCGCTGAAAAGGTTGATGAGGAGACGATCAGCGGCGCTCTCTACACGAGTGCAGTTCCGGACCCAGATCTTCTCATCCGTACGGGAGGCGAGGAGCGACTCTCAAACTTTCTGCTCTGGCAGACCGCGTATACCGAACTCGTGACTTGGCCGGGCCTCTGGCCAGATTTCAGCGGTGCCGACCTAGAGTCGGCCATGCGCGCCTACGCGGCGCGTTCACGACGGTTCGGGCGATGAGGAGAGTGGGTCAAAGGAGCGCCAAGCGGAGCAGTAACGTTGCAGCGCGCGCCGTCGGCTCTCTGTTCATTCTCCCATTCGCAGTGGGCATCCTCATCTGGCCGTATGGCACGATTCCTCTCACCGTTCTCCTCATCCTGCTCGCCGCACGCGAAGGCGCGCAGATTGTAGGGGCGATCTCCGGCGGAGCCTCGCCCACGTGGAGCGCGGCGCTCCTCGTGGTTCCGCTCATCACGGTGGTGTTCGCGGGCGTTGTCCCAGCCGCCTCGCTGTGGGTGCTCACACTTCTGGCACTCATCGCGCTGCAGCTCTTCCGCGCACTCGGAATCAAGCGGGGGAGCGTCGCACCGTATGCCCGTTCCCTCTTCGGGACACTCGCAACGGCAACCTGGCTTTCGCCGCTCCTGCTTCTTCCGTTCTTTGGATTGCTAGGTGACAGCACCCCCTCGCCGTGGATTGCCTGGTTGCTTGCAGTGGTGTGGAGTGCCGACACCGGAGCCTATGTGATTGGTCGGCGCTTCGGTCGACGAAAGCTAGCCCCGCTCATCTCTCCCCGCAAGAGTGTTGAAGGTCTACTCGGCGGACTCATTAGTGCGACCATCGTTGGAACAGTGGTCGCGACACATTGGCTTGACGCGCCGGCTCTGTGGGCGCTCCCCGTGAGCCTGGCCGTTGCCGTTGCCGCTGAGGCTGGCGACCTTGTTGAATCTCTATTCAAGCGTGCCGCTGGTATTAAGAACTCTGCAACGCTAATCCCTGGACACGGTGGCGTTTTGGATCGCATTGATAGCCTTCTGCTCGCCACACCTGTAGCACTACTCGGCGTCATCCTTTTGGAAGCCATTCAGTACCTTCGCCTAGGCGACTGATGCAGCGGCAGCGTGTGGCCCTGGTCGGGGCGACCGGATCAATCGGTGCACAGACGATTGATGTCCTCCGTGCCGCGCCCGATCAATTTGAACTAGTCGCGATTGCAGTTGGTCGAGAGAGCGACGCGTCACGGGCCCTCGCCGCCTCCTATCCCAATGCGAGCATGGCTGTTGGACGTGAGGGCGAGGAGCTGAGCGCAACTATTCTTGGCAGCACACCGGATCTGATCGTTGCGGCGGCCACCGGACTCGTTGGTATCAGCACAACGATTGACGCGCTCGACGCGGGAGTCGCTGTTGCGATCGCCAACAAGGAGACGATTGTCGCTGGTGGGGAGATGGTGATCGGTGCTGCGCGTCGTGCGGCTGTACGCCGTGGCACGAATATCCTTGAACGGCTCCGGCCAGTAGACAGCGAACATTCAGCGATCTGGCAGTGCCTCGCCGGCGAGCTGCCAGCGAGGGTGGAGCGCCTCTGGCTCACGGCAAGTGGTGGCCCATTCCGCACGTGGGAAGCATCTCGAATTGCCAGCGCACGGATTGAAGACGCGCTGAAGCATCCAACATGGAACATGGGTGGAAAGATCACCGTTGACTCAGCCTCTCTTGTCAATAAGGGGCTGGAAGTCATTGAGGCCCATCGACTGTTTGAGGTGCCGATGAGCAGGATTTCGGTATTGGTGCATCCGCAGAGTCTCGTTCATGGCGCAGTGACCTTCACCGATGGTTCGATGAAGGCGCAGATTGGCAAGCCAGACATGCGCGTGCCCATCAGCTACGCGTTGAACTACCCGCAGCGAAGTGAGCAGCCCGCGCGCGCGGTCAATCTGGCGGAGATGCGCGAGCTCACATTTGAGGAGCCCGACCTGCAACGGTTCCCCGGCCTTGCGGTAGCGCTTGCAGCGGGCGAGTTCGGGGGCGCGGCACCTGCCGTGTTGATTGTTGCGGACGATGTTGCAACGGCCCGCTTCGCCTCTGGGGAAATTCCCTTCGGTGGGATTGCGCCGCTCCTGCGGGAGGCCACCGAACGATTCGGCGGACGCACCGCCCCTGAGAGTGTTGAGGCCCTTCGCGCCCTCAGCGACGAGGTTCGTGGCTTCTCTATCGCCTGGAGGCCGACATGAGGCGTGCAAGGCGGCCGCGAGCAGTTGATTCGCAGCGGGCGTAGGCTGTTGATATGGGCGAACTGTTCGGGCTGATTGGCAGTGTTCTTGGGCCAATCCTGGTCCTGCTCCTCTTGGTCGTGCCGCTGATTGTCGTCCACGAGCTCGGACACCTACTTGCGGCACGACGTCGCGGGATCGCCGT
>JACCDP010780812.1_pt1 | contig 41357 bp, 46 predicted proteins | sample 7445841 | NCBI WGS metagenome assembly JACCDP01 (sample SAMN15323441, study PRJNA562643) | freshwater metagenome | isolation source: river surface water | place: USA:Blue River Watershed | collected 2017-08-17 | reverse complement strand
CGGGCTTTTGTGCCGTCCGAGGGTGGACACCCTCATAAGGGGTCAAACCCGCCTTAAATCGCCTATTCTCAACACAGTCTCAACCGATGCTAACAGTCAAAAGAATGGGGGGGAGGGGACTGTCAGGATCGAAAATCCGCCCGTTTCGCAAATGGTCGCCCCATGGATAATTTTTTTCTAAAAAGGCCTCTGTCAAAGAGTTGCGTGGTTCGCTTTAATAGGTTGACATGTTATTAAAGTTGTCTGCATTTTTTGATATTACATACAGGGTGTCAGATTTCTGCTACCCCCTTTTTAGTATCTACTATTTCTATCATCTATTACTATATGTGCCAGATTTCTGGCGCCCCCCCCAGCAGATTTCTAGCGCCCCCCCCGTGAAAAACTAGCGGGGGTATTTGTCGATTTGGAATTGCTTTGTCGGCATATCGTGGCAATCATGTCGGTATGTTCCGAGAAAAAGTCATCATTGAAACGTGGCCCTACACCAAGAAAGAACTCGTCGAATACAGAAAGTCCGACAAGTTCACCGAGGGCGTTGACTGGAAGTTGGACAAGACCGCCAATGGCAATCCCGTCATCGTCTGGACTAGTGAAGGGATAGTGAAACTGCTTGCTGTCAAAAATTTAAAAATTCAGCAACCTGCGGTTGCAGATACTGCCGAGATTAAACCTGATGAGGTCAACGTCACCGAGGATAAATCAAAGCCCGATACCTGCCCAGCCCTTGTCAAACAACGTCTCCCGAATCGTAGGCTTGTCGCTTGCGAAATCCGTGGTCAATGGGAGAATGTGTGGGTAAAGGATTCCTCCATGCTTAGACCTGGGAATATCATCACCGCTACCTTCAGGGGTGGTAAGTGGATTGGTATGTTCAAAGTCAATAACGTCGGCAGGGTTTTTGCTGGTTGACTTTTTAAAACACCAAACAATCTTTGTAAACTTTATGGAATACTCATCCGAAAAATCCAAGAAGGCTCATCAGGCCGCTGAAAAGAAGTCTGCCCATAACAAGATGGTCATGATCGAACAGGCCATGCACGGCAAGAAGGCTGGCAAGCGTGAGTCCAAGAACTACCGAGGCAAAGACTGCAGTAAGTGCAGAAAGTAACATGGCTACCAAGAACGGAAGAAAGGTAACTCTTAACAAGCCGTTCAGGACTCCTGGCGGACCGAAGAAGTCTGCCGTTTACGTCAAGGCTGGCGGCAAGACCAAGATTGTTCGCTTCGGTGACCCGAACATGAGCATCAAGAAGCATGACCCTGCTCGCAGGAAATCCTTCCGTGCTCGCCACAACTGTGCGAATCCGGGTCCAAAGACGAAGGCCAGATACTGGTCTTGCAAGGCTTGGTGAGCGACGGGTCTTCTGTCCTATCGACCTCGACCTTGAGGACGAAGACGAAGACCTAGACCTTGGCGACAGCAACAACTTCCTTTGACATGGCTAACCTGAGGTTTGACCCTCTAGACAATGACCCAGAAGTAAGATACCTTACTTGGGAGAATCGTGCAGGTAGGCAACTCCTACCCAGCCTGTTTCAGTCCACATATCCAGAAACACACGAAGGAAGCCTGTATCTTGACGAAGCCATCAAGGACAGGGAGGCCAGATTAAAGGCACACATGGAAAAAGGAGTTCCTCTGTTGAGGGACCCGTTCGGAGGGTTTGTCCTTCCTGACTACGAACAGCCAACGCTTACACCAGGAGCCACGATGAAAGAAATGGACGAGATGCTTTGGCTTGCACAACGGGATAATGTGATCCGTGACCTGATGGCTGCTCCAGACATCTTCGAGGAATCGAAAAGAAACGCTTTCGGTGATGTGAAGCGATACGATGTAAGGGGATGGATTAACGCAGATCAGGCCGATAGAATCCGTGAATATATGCCAGCAGGGGAGGCCATCAAGATTGGCAGAAAACTAAATGAATTGAAGGCTACTTCGATGGTCATGCTCGACCTTGAAGCACGGAAAAGGGATTTGCAAAAGTCCCCTAACATGTATAGGACCATCTACGAGGGAAATGCTCCAATGGAAGATTTCGCCAGAGAAATCGGACTTCCCGACGTTAAGCCAGGCGAGTTCGGATTCGAAAGAAAAGAACCTACTCCAACCCTTAAAAGAAGGGTGGCAGAAATAGATGCCTTCGCCCGTCAGTTCATCCAAGACACCAAGTTCGTCGATAATTGGAAAGAACTTCGTGAGGTAATGAGCAAACTCGGACTCAACAAGAAAGGCGTTAGCCTTACTGCGGCTGGACGACTGCTTGCGGAACCTGTCAGCCAATATGCAGACGTTAAGGATATTGCAACTGTCGCTGGCGTAGGTCCGTTCAAACATATGGACTCAAAGGGAGATTCATATCTTGATTCAGAAGTCCAAGACATCGGTGGAATGACAGTCACGAAGGAATCCCTCGAAGCAGTTGCCAGAACCGCAGCCGAAAACGAAGCAAGATGGGAAAGAAACAGGGAGTATAACCTTGCGGAAGCAAAACTTCGTGAGACTGTTAAGGCCAGACCCGATCTTGTCCTTGAACTTAACGCATCCCTTTTCAAGTGAAGCCATCCTCAATCATTGAAAGGATGACCGAGCATCCGTTGCTCAAGAAACCTGACGAGAACACCCTTCGTCAGATAATTGAGTCCAATGGCATCGAGTATGTCTCTAAACTGATTCAACTCCGTGAGGACAAGATTCGTGCCGAAAAGGAAGACCCTTACAGGCACGGGTATGAGCCTTTCCATTGGGAAGAAGCCGACAAACTGCTTAAGGAAAAGGATGAACTGCTCATTTTGGGTGGAAATCGTGCAGGTAAGACAGAGTATGCAGCCAAAAGAGCCATCTATACGCTCGTAAACAAGCCTAACTCCATCGTTTGGTGCATCCATACCACGTCCATGTCGTCCATTCAGATGCAACAGAACGTCATCTGGAAGTATATTCCGCAAGAATACAAGATGCTGAAGAAGGGAAGGGTCACGAATATTCAATATTCCCTGAAAAACGGCTTCTCAAACAACAGTTTTGTGTTCCCGAACGGGTCACAATGCATCTTCATGAACTACGCACAGGAGAAAGTTGTCATAGAAGGTGGTGAACCCGACTTCATCTGGTGCGACGAGTTGGTTCCGCTCGACTGGGTGCAGACCCTACGCTACCGAATCCTTACCAGACTCGGCAAACTGCTGATTACTTTCACTCCTATCACGGGGTTTTCGCAGGTCGTCAAGGAATACGTCAGCGGTTGCCGTTTTTTGAAGACCGAAAAGGCCGAATTACTGCCTCAAAACATCATTCATGTGCCTGGATGCCCCAAAGGTCATATGCCTTTCATGGCGGAAGGCAGAAACAAGAACCAAGGCATCATTTGGTTTCATTCCAAGTTCAATGTTTACTCGCCTTTCGAGAGAATGGCGAAAGAATTGGCTTCCAAAACAGATTATGAGAAGAAAATCAGAGCATATGGTTGGGCACAAGCCCTCGTCGGTTCGCAGTTCCCGCAATTCTCGGAAATCCACGTCATTAAAGACGAGGAAATCCCGAAAGAAGGCACAAATTACTTTTCAGTTGACCCAGCAGGTGCAAGAAATTGGTTCATGCTCTGGGCAAGAGTCACTCCAGAAGGAAAAATCTTCATTTATCGTGAATTTCCGGACGAAAGTTACGGCGAGTGGGCATTGGCTTCTGAAGACCCTGACGGGCGTGAAGGACCTGCTCAAAGGTCTGGTGCGGGGCGGGGACTCGACGAATACAAAGACCTAATCCTTGACCTTGAAGGCGAGGAAGAGGTGTTCGAGAGGTATATCGACCCTCGGGCTGGGGCTACCCAAGCAATTGGACACCAAGGTGGCACGTCACTTATCGAATTGCTGGCACTTGGCAACAAGCCGATGCATTTCCGCCCGTCCGCTGGCATTAAGATTGAGCAAGGCGTAGCCATTATCAACGACTGGCTGTCCTTTGACAATACTCAGCCTCTCTCTCCAATTAACGAACCCAAATTATACATCTCCGACAGGTGTCAAAACCTAATCTATTCGCTTCGTGAGTGGACAGGACAAGACGGAGACAAGGGTTGCACAAAGGACCCTATTGACTCTTTGCGTTATCTTGCTGTAATGGATCCCATTCACGTCAGCGAGAAAACTTTCCGTCCCTACGGCGGAGGTTCTTATTGATATTTTCCACATTTCAAATAATCCACTTTTATGTCCGAACAAATCTGGGGCAATCCTGCCGACAAAATTGCCTACTCAAACAGCAAGCCTGACATTCAGTATCTTAACGACGAACTGAATCGCTCCCTTTATTACGGGGGCAACATGAGCCGACTTACGACCTCCGATGACCAGCGAATGTGCAGATGGGAGGGTCAGAGCGACGACGGCAAGAAGCACGAAGAATACCTCGGCTATGAACCTTTCCCGTTCGAAGGTGCTTCGGATGTCCGCAACAGACTTATCGACAATACCATCAATCAGTTGGTTATGCTGGTGATGGCTTCTTGGCAGAGAGCCAACATCAGGGTCAATGGCATCGAAATCAACGACTCCGAAAAGTCCGCCGCAGCCCAGACGCTGATGATGTGGATTGTGAACAACAGGATTCGTGCCGACCTTGAGCGTGAAGCCGAACTCTGGGCACAGTATGCTTTTCAGTTCGGATGGTCTGCCATTCACATCGGCTGGGAAAGACGCATCTCCTATAAGAACGAGGTGATTACTGTCGAGCAAATTGCGATGGCTGCCCAAGAGGGCAACGGGATGCTGATGAAGGTCGTTCAGTCCATTCAGGCTGGCAGAGTCGATGACTTCGCCGTTATGCTTGTAAACCAAGCCCTTGGTTGCAGCGAGTCAGAAGCGAGGAACGTAATCAACAATCTCATCAAGGAAGGCAGTTCCGAATACAAGATGCCTTACATCCAGAAGAACCTGCCTGTCGTCGCAGCCCTGAAGCCGTTCGATGAAATCGCCTTTCCTCCAGAGACTGTCGAACTGCAGGAAGCCAGAATGATTTTCAAGCGGACGTTCATGACCGAAGTCCAGATGAAGAGCATCGGCCTTGCAGAAGGCTGGTCTGAGGAGTTCATGGAAGAAGCCGTAAATACCGCAGGAAAGTCCGGGTATCTGCATGACTCCAACCTTATTCCTCTCATCAACTCGGTGCCGAACGCTGTCGAGAAGGCGAACAATCTCATCGAGATCGTGTATGCCTACGCCCGTCAGTTGGACTCCGAAAACAAGGCTGCTATCCATTATACTGTGTTCTGCCCCCAGACCCAGAATGACCTTTACGGAAAGCACGAAGTCCTTGATTACGCCCACGGAGAGTATCCCTTCGTGGAACTCCGCAGAGAGCGTCTTCGTCGTCCTGTCGTCGAGTCCAGAGGCATCCCCGAAATCCTGTTCACAGACCAAGAAGAACTGAAGGCACAGCACGATGCCAGCCGTGACCGCACGGCGTTCGAAGTCATGCCTCCGATGACTGTTAACCGAAGACTCGCCAACAATACGAGAATCGGTCCTGGTCAGTTGCTTCCCGTCACGAACAAGGACGACTATGCTTGGATGCCTCCTCCCTCTGGCACTCCGCAGACGGCCTTTGCCCTGATGGAAAGAATCGAACTGAAGACCGCCCAGATGTTCGGCCTGTATCATCCCAACGTCGTGCCAACGCAGACGCAGATGACCCAGCAGTTCTTGGTCAACAACTTCTTCCTTTCTTGGTCGCAGGTCTATCGCCAGATGTTCTGCCTTGCGATGCAGTATATGCTTCCAGAGGAAATCGAACGCATTACCGGCGTTCAACTCTCCGCCAGCGGTGTGGAAATCAACCAGATGTTCGACTTCTCCGTAAGATTCGATGTCCGTGAACTTGACACGAACTACGTCCTTGAGAAACTGAAGGCCATCAATCAGTTCGTCCTTCCTATGGATACGGGTGGCAATATCGACAGGTCTAAACTCATTAAGGCTACTGTGGACGCTATCGCACCCGAATCCGCCCACAATATCTTCATCGACCAGAAGACCGCCACCCAGAAGCAGTATCGTGAGGTTCAGAACGACCTTGCCCTGATGATGCTTGGCCTCGAAGCCCAATACACCGAAAACGACCCCCAGGCTGGTGTCAAGATGCAGGCCATGCAGGACATTCTGTCAAAGAACCCGAAGGCTCAACAGGCTGCCCAAAGCGACGGCGTGTTCCAGGCCCTTCTCCAGAACTATCAAAAGAACCTCCAGATGAGCATCATGCAACAGCAGAACGCTCAAATTGGCAGAACGGGTGTCACCCCTGTGGGTGATGAAATGAAGGAAAAGATGGCTGCTGGTGAGCCTATCGAGCCTGAACCTACTGCATGACCAAAGAACAAAAGTCAAAAATCCAGAACTCGTTAGTTTTCCACACCTCCGACCTGTGGGATTCGGTAATGCTTATTATCGATGAGTGCGAACGGGCGGAGAGTTCTATCGCCATCAGTCAAGGATTTGACGAAGCCAAACGCTCCCACCAATGTGGCAGAGCCGAAGGCATCATGTATGTCAAAGAGTTGCTTAATGACACCAGAAAAGCAGCCCTTGAATCTGTTAGCAGAAAAAGTGTTGACAACTGATGTTTATCGGTTTTCTTCAATTTAAGGTTTCCTGAGTTCCTTAAAAACTCTGCATTAAAGTTTATATATGGAAAACAATCCCGCTGATAATGGTGAAGCGCTAAACCCCATGGAAAACGATGTCAGCATCGTTCAAAACTCAAACGCTGACTTTAGCAAAAGACTAGAGTCCATTCTGTTCGCTGAACAGCAGAATGTGGAGGATTCGGAATCCACGGCAAACCCCGAAGAAGTCCAAACGGAAGACAAGGCCGAAGATAGCGGAGAGTCCTTTAGCGGGGATGAACTCCAGCAGGAATCGGACCCCAAGGCGGAGGATGGCAACGATGTTCTTTCAAATGCAGAAGAGCAGCAGACCGAGCCAGAAGTTAAGTCTGAAGGCTTCCAAAAGCGGATCGACCGACTCACCTTCTTGCGAAAGCAAGCCGAGGAGCAGGTTGAAAAACTGACGGAAGAGGTCAACTCTTACAAGTCCAAGATTCAGGAGTATGAGTCGGCGGTTTCGACCCCCGCACCTACCTCTGAAAATCCTTTTGCCGACCTAACGGACGAAGCAAAGGTGAGGGCCGAGTATGAGCAAGCCAGAAAACTTCGGTATATGTGCGAAGAGAATCCTAACGGATTCCAGATTGGGGAAACCTACTATGGAGCCGAGGATGTTAATCGGATGCGTATCAACTCTTTGAGGGCGATGGAGGAGCAACTTCCCCGTCAACTTCAGTTCATTCGTCAGAAGGGCGAGTTCGATAAGCAAGCATCGGCACAGTATCCTTGGTGGAGCAAGCCGGAATCTCAGGAATACAAGTTGGCACAGGAGGTCATGAAGAACTTCAAAAACTTCGTGAACTTCCCCGACCACAAGTTGTTCGTTGGTGATTACGTTGCTGGATTGATGATGAGGTCTGCTAAAAGCATGAAGGCTCCGTCTCGCACGGCTGCCCCTAATGTTCAGGTCAAGCCTACTTCTGCAAAGACTGTTTCTGGAACTGTGGACGCTTCCACCAGAACTGTTACGTCACGATATGCAAAGACCCAAAATCGTGATGACCTAAAAAAGGCGGTGTCTCGCTTCCTATAACCCAACCCCCCTACTACTATGTCTCAACTGTTCGAACGCGATCTCTCCCAGGCCAACAAACTCGGCCGCAGAGAAGAAATCGCCAACCTAATCTCCCTCATCGATGCGAAGGACACCCCCTTCACGTCCATGGCCCGTAAGGGTTCCCAGCCCCAGCAGACCTTCTTCCGCTGGCAGGTTGACTCCCTCCCGGATCCTAAGACTGATGGTGTCGTCGATGGCACCGATGTCTCCCAGGCTGACTACGATAACTACGTCAGAAACACCGATAGCAACGGCAATACCAAGCAGTATCGTGCCGAACTCGGTAACTTCATCCAGATTTTCAGACGCTCCACGAGAGTTTCGAAACTCACCCAGTCCAGCGTGACCAACATTGCTGGCGTTAAGGATGAACTCCAGAACAACGTCTCCAAGGCCATGACCATGCTCAAGCGTGACATGGAAAAGACGATGTGCTCCAGCAACTCGGCTCAGGCTGAAAAGACTGTTGGCGGTGCTCTCGTCCCCTACAAGACCCGTGGTCTGGACAAGTGGCTCGTCAAGGCCTCTGACAGAGATACCGCTGAAACTGTCGCCACCCCTCCCGCTGAGTTCTGCCTTCCGTTCGATGCCAACGACGCTACCTCGTCGTCCCTCGTCACGGGCAATCTCGCTGACCTCTCGGAAACCACCCTCCAGAACGTCCTCACCTCGATCTACAAGCAGACCGGTCAGTATAAGACCTACGACTGCCTTGCTGGTCCGCTGATGAAGCGTGCGTTCACCAACCTCGTCTTCACGAATCGTGAGTCGAACGCCACGAACCCGCTCGAGTCCAATCGTGCGTTCAATCGTGACGCTGCCGCCAGCACCTACACCTCGTCCATCGATGTGTTCGACGGCGACTTCGGTCAACTCCGCATCCACCCGTCCCTGTTCCTCAAGAACTTCTCGGTTGGCTACATCATCCCGTTCGACCTGGTTGAGATTCGTTACGGCGGCAACGTCGCTGAAATCACCTCTCTGCCTGACTACGGCGGTGGTCCTGCCAGACTCATCGAGGCTGTGGCTGCTCTCTGCATCCATAACCCGCTGGCGTTCGGCAAACTCGACCTCACCTAATCGGTAGGTGTCAGACATTTTCCAAAGTCTGGCTGATGCAATCCCTCCCCATCTCCGCAAGGAGGTGGAGAGGGAACTCATCAATGGTTGGAAACTCAACGAAGTGAAGGATGTTGCCGAAAAGAAGAGGCTTGGCATCTTCCACAAGAACGCAGTAGCAAAACCAATCGACGGCATCGGGGAACTCCAAGGGAGCATCCCTCTTTCTTCTTTCCATTATTGGGGCCAGCGTCTCGGATACGAGTGCTGGGAGGACAAGCAGTTCATCAAGGAGTTTTTCCGAGATAACCCAGAGACTGCTGTCAAAAACAGGCTCAAGCGAACCATGGTTCGTGGAGCAGTATTTAATTCTGACGGACACCTTGTATGAGGACTATTGATTTCGAAACTATCCTTGCACAGTCCCTGCAACTGTGCGGACTCGACAGAGATAACCTGTCAGTCGAGACTTTTAACCAATTCAGAGACTTTGCGAACCACAGGTTTCGTTTTGGCTTTGAATACGAGGTCTGGCCTCAGTTGGTCAGAACCACCAAGTTGCCCATTGTTCACCTCAATGATGTGCACTCTATTACCATCCCGCCCGATGGGGTAGTAACCAATGACGAAGGCACGTTTAAGGTTGACATTGGAACTGTTCTTCAGGTTACCCTGGAAGACCCCAGAACCACCGGAAAAGTCAAAGACCTTCCTTGGGTTATTGACGAATATGAACTAAGCGTAGGAAACGGCATTTTCCGTGATGTCGAAAGAATCCTAATTAACGAAAAAGATGCTGGTTTTGCCTACGTCACCTACCGCATTGACTGTCCTGAACTTGTTGGCGACCTCTGGACCTCCCAGACCTACTACCCCACCCAGCAGGTTTATTGGGCTTATTCTAACGGCAAGTATTTTGCCCCTACCACGGGTATCAGTTTTGCCGGCAGAAAAGGCAATTTCTGGAGATGCGTAAGAACCGCAACTACGGCTCCTCACATCGCAAACAATACTACCCCCGCTTCTTCTGACTTGTGGGAACGTGTCAGAATCCCCCTTTTCCTTGGTAATTTCATTATCAAAGGTTGTCATGCCGACTGGCTTAGGTCCGAACTTCAGGTAGAATATGCTCAAGCAATTGAGCGTGAGGCTATGGCTGTTCTTGACTTTGAAGTTAACAAGGCAATCATCCAACAGGGCATCCAGCCCAGACTTAAGTTTAACCAAACCTACTAATCATGTCTTCCTTCGTAAAATTTGCCAGCCCCTTCATTAAGGGCTTCGTCCATGCGGACGTTCTTGTTACCGCCAGCGTTGGTTCTAACGCCACGACCATTCTTGCCAAGGCCCAGCCCCATGAGCGTCGTGCCAGCGTTATCATCCAGAATAAGGATACCGCTGATACCGTTTTTCTTATCTTTGATGCTAATGCCAGCGCGGGAATCCTTGTCCCTCCCCTTGGCAGCATTGCACTCGACAACTATAATGGTATCGTGAGAGCGTATTCCTCCGCTTCGCCTACCAACGTCCACGTCGCTTACGCTACCGCCTAATGAGTGTTACAATCATCAATCCTGGGATCGGAGGCATTACTGTCGAGACTGACCCTACCGCCCTCAAGTTGACGGGTGGTGCAATCTCTGGCGATCTTACTGTCGCCCAGAAGGTCGGCATCGGTGGTGTTGTTCCTGTTGGTGCTACCAACAAGTTGGCTGTCCATAACGGAAACATCGTCTTTACCTCTGGGTTTGGCCTCGCCTTCGGTGACGGCACTTCCCTTGCGTCCACCTCTCCTTTGGCTATGAGGGCTGGCACTACCTTTACGGGCAAGGTCAACTTTTCCACAGTCTCTGGTGTTGCTGGTCTTAACATCGGTATCGGCGGAACTGATGCAGCCAATACCACGGCTGGCGATATGTGGATTGCTACCAATGGTGCTACGCTAAACTTCCGTGACGGCACGGGTGCGTGGAGACAGTTGGTAAACACTAGTGGTGCTGCTGGAATTTCTGCTAATTCATCTACACACGTTCTTAGTCTTACGCAGAACGGAACAGGTTCAGGTCTTATTGTAACTAACAATATTAACAGCACTCTTCCTGCCGTAAGAATTACAAACCTTAGCGGACAGCATTGCCTTATTGTTGAAGACAGCACAAGCCCAGATGGAAGTTCATTCTTTATTGACCAAATTGGAAATGTTGCAATTGGATACGCAACAGATAATGTTCTTCCTGGAAAGTTTAATGTAAACGGAACTACATTCTTCTTTGGCAACACGTATGTTGGAAGTGGGTCAACATTTTTCGCACAGGCTGCTCAGTTTGCTAACATCAGAACTGATGCTTCTTCAACAGTTTCTATTCAAGACTTTAAAGTTCCTGTTACTTCTTCTGGAACTTATGACAGAGAATGGCAGATTAGAGTAAATGGAATTAACTATATGATTCCTTGCAGACAAATTTAACCTATGATTACTATTATTATTGCTGCTGTCGCCTTCCTTGGTGGCGTTTATGTCGGTGCTCGCTGGGCTGACAAGATTAAGGCTGCTTATCATTCGATCGTCGGATAATGCCAGCCCAGCCTTATGCAACTGACGGGGACCAAGGGTTCATTGGTTTGAACTCTAGGGATAACCCTGTCACGTTGCAGCAAGGTTTCGTAACGAAGTCCCAGAACTTCAGGTTCAACAGGGGCATCGCAGAGGTAAGAAAGGGTGCAAAGAAGTTCATTTTCAGCGGACTCAACAATAAGACCATCAAAGGTTCGTGTTTGTTTGTTTTTCCAGACGGCACGGAATCCTTTGTTCTTGTGGTTTCCACCGGCATCTATCTTTACAACCCATCTACTGATACCGAGTCAATCTTGATAGAATTCCCAGAAGGGGAGACAGTCGATGATGTTTCGGTTGACGTTTACCAGGCCCAGGGTTCTGGTTATGTCTATATCCTTCGTGGCTTCAATAAAACCGTTCTCAGATGGAACGGGGAGGTAGCCTCTGGTTCTATCGATATTCCCGACAACCAGACGCACCACAACTATCCGAACGGAATCCGTGCAATCTATTACGGAAACAGGCACATCGTTCAGATTGACAAAAACACCATCCGAGTAAGCCATTACCTCCAAGACAACCATTGGTCCGCCTTGGACATGTATTCCATCAACGATGGAAGCAACGACTATATCATGGCTATCACGCCGTGGACTTTGAATGAGTTCGTCATCTTCATGAGGAACTCTATTTTTTACGCCTCCGTAGGAGTTGGTGCTTATCTTCTAGGCGACCCCACCACAGAAGATAACTCTTATGTAAAATCGCTGGCTACTGATATCGGCTGTGTCGCAAGCAGGTCGATTGTTCAGGCTGGCGGAGGCATTATCTTTTTGTCAGACAATGGAGTTTACATCCTTAATCCTGCTTCCGCTTCTGGTGCTTCCCAGGCTTCACCTGAAGGTATGCGTTTGCTTACTGTTTCCGAGCCTCTTTCTGCTCCTATTGATGACGTAATTCAGAGAATCAACTCTGCTTTTGCCAGCGAATCGGTAGGCATTTATTGGGAAAACAGATACTACCTTGCCGTTCCTCTTGATGGCTCGCAGAGCAATAACGCCATTCTTGTCTATAACTTCCTCAACAAGTCGTGGGAATCGGTAGATATCTACCCTGAGAATTTCGACGTTCATCGCTTTCTTATCGGAATCCGCAATAACAAGAGAAGACTATGGGCCGTTGACCCGAACGAAGGTATCTTTCTACTTGAGGAACTGAATTGGGATGAGTTCGGAGGTGGTGTCGGAACGCCGGTCCTTGACAATCCTAACGCTAAACTAGGAAGCGAAGGTTGTCGTTTCTCTGAAACTTCCTACGTCCCTTATAACATTTCTGGAGAGTTGATTACGAGAGCCTATACGTTCCAGACATCCGCAGACAAGCGGTTTTCAAGTGTTCAGTCGGATGTCAATTTCCCTGCTTTCGGAGACATTGACGTTGACTTTATTACTACGAATCCTGATACTGTAACCAGACTTTTGGACTTTGCTCCTCAAACCAATGAGGACTATGTATTGAGACTTCCTGCAAGAAAGATCGCTTATTCTTCCCAAGTCAAATTTACCACAAACGCATATAGGCCTACCATCCGTTCTGTTTCCGTAGAATCGTTGCTCATCGGCCATAACATCCATACTAAACAATAATGCCTAAACTTAAATCTCCAGAGACTTTCGTCACGAACCAAGTCCTTACCGCCGCCGACCTCCAGAACCATGTCGATGGTGCTTATCCTGTTACTGGGTTTATTTCCGAGCAGACCACGGTTGACCAGATTACCTCTGGCGACCAATTCATCATCAATGACGTTTCTGTTGGAAACCTCAGAAAAGTAACCTTTGGAAGCATTCTTTCCGCTAATCAGCCGATTGTGGCAAGCACGCTTTCCGTTCCTACGCTCAATACGCCCACCAACAGAGACCTCATCGTTAATCCTCTTGATGCGGTTACTGTCACGAACAGGGTCTTTACGTCAACCAACGGAACTCTTGTTACTGTTGACCATGTTGCTCACGGCCTTGTTACGGGTCAGAATGTGACGATTACTGCAAGCGTTCCTGCTTATAGCGGGTTCTACACCATTACTGTCACAAGTGTCGATGCGTTTACCTATACGCTTGCACCGACCACCCCTGCGACCCCTCCTGCCAGCGGAACTTGTTCTTACAGAAAAGAAGGCACTTTGCTGGTTAACGGCAACATTTCTACCATCGAAAACCTCAACGCCAACGGCTCTTTGAGCGTCGGTGGCACTTTTAGGCTTAATGGTTCTGGCGTTGTGGCTGGCAATGTTCAACTTACCGGAGTTGCAACGTTTGCACAGCCTCCCGTCCTAGTTAATACTCAGATCAGACCAAGACTCTCTTATTTTGTCCAAAGCAGGGCTTTGACTGTTTACACGGGTTTTTGGGGTGGTGCTCAGAATCTTGCCAATCCATTTGGGACTAAAATCGCAGAAATGGATATTACCTTTACCCCGAGAAAGGCTGGAAATCAGGTAATCCTTCATTGGTCTGTTTTTGGTGAGGCCTGGAATTCTGCGGCCGACATGGTTTTTGTTGTTACGAGAACCCCCAATTCTGGCGTAGGTGCTGGAGTTCCTGTTGCACTTCCTAATTCAGTTGACGCTCAAAACAACACTTGGTCTGGAGTTACCAGCGGTGGTCATGACGCTAACGATGGAAGCACTCCTAGCACGATTCAGATTAAGATTATTGACCTTAACACTCTTGACGTTTCCTGCACTTACTCGATCCACTTCCGTTCTGCAAACAACAGAACTTCCTATTGGCATCTAAACCGAAGTGCTTCTAGTGCCGGCGGTCTAGACCATGAAACGGGTCTGTCTGTTGGACACGCCGAAGAAATCTGGGTGTAATATGCTGTTTTCAGAGATTCTTGAGTTCGTTGTAACCCACCGAGACAAGGGTCGTAGCGGGTCGTTTGAGTTCGATGATAACGTCCTAGCATCCTATATTGCTTGGGCTTTTAGGATGGACTACCTGATTACAACCCACACGGGAGGCAAATTGACAGGTGTATTAATCGCAGCCCCTCTAAACAAAGGTTTCAGTCCAGACCAAGATAAACTCTTTAGTTTTGACAGGCAGATAGCGATTAAGGATGAAAAAGACCACCCCCTTGGTATATTGGACTTTATCTGCATTGACCCCAACTGTCATAAAGAAATTATTGAAAAACTGCTGTCTAGGTTTGATAATTTCGTCCATCAAGAAAAATGGGCCATGAGATTTGGCAATGTTGTCAAACTGCCCAACCGCTACTTCAACCACTTTTACTTTATTTAACATGGGAAAGAGAAAATCAAGAGCACCTTCTATTACCGCTGGGTCTGGTCAAGACATGGCTGCGTATGAAGCCGAATTGATGGGAGCACCCAGAGTTCAGGCGAGAGCGATTCCTCAAGCGATTGCTCTCGAAAGGGGCATCATGCCCGAACTGCAGTCTTACTACTTTGACACGCTTGGTGCTTCTACCGACAGACTTCGTGGTTTTTACGAACAGATGGAGGGTGGAACTATCGATGCCCAGGGCCGTTATGGTAATGCTCTCGCAGGTATGTATGGTCAGATGGGAGCCGCCGCTACTCAGGCTTCTATCGACAGCCTCGATCCCGATGCACGCAGAAACTACATGCTGATGCAACAGCAGGCTGCTGACGACCTTTCCCTTGGAACTGAACTCAACGCACAGGAAACCAGCATCGCACAGGGTGCAGCCAGAGCAGCAGCCCAAGCCCGTGGACTTCAGTTCAGCAGACAGGGTGGCGACCTTGAGATTCTGAACACTTTCCAAATGGGTCAGGCCAGACAGAATCAGAGAAGACAGTATGCTGGTGCTGCCCTTCAGACCGCACAGGGTGTCCAGCAGTTTGGTGCTCAAGCCTACCTTGCCCCTGCGATGCAGGGTTCTGCACTTTATTCTCTTCCGGGAATGGTGCAGGGTGCTGAATCCGCCATGCAGGGCTACGGCCCGAGAGTGCTCCAGCCTGAATCGCAGTATCTCGGAGATATCAGAAACGCCAGACTCCAGATGCAGATGGCTGCTGACCAGGCTAACGCTACGAAGCGTGCTGGCATGATGTCTGGCATCGCCACCCTTGGTGCTGCTGCTATCTTTGCTTGCTGGGTCGCCCGTGAAGTCTATGGAAAGGACAATCCTAAGTGGCTTGTTTTCCGTGAGTGGCTTTTCACCTGTGCTCCCGAATGGCTTTATGACCTTTACATGGAGCATGGCGAACGATTCGCCAAGTTCATCTCCGACAAGCCTCTTCTAAAGTGGGCTATCCGCAAGGCGATGGATATCGCTATCAGACGTTACGAATCTCAAATCACCAATTCTCTTTTCAACCATGCCTAATCAACCTCAACAGGGCGGTATGTTCGCCAGATATGCTGGAACTAACATGTCTCCCATTCCCGCTGGATACATGGAAGCAGCCTCACAGGAAGCCAACATGTATGCTAACATTGGTAATACTGTCGCTAACATGTTTATGAAGAAGCAGGAGATGGGCCTCAAGGAAAAGGAAATCGAGGCTACCAATAGAAGTGCTACTGCCAAGGAAGGCGAAAACAAGGTAAAGTCCGCAAAAGATTCCGCAGATGCTCTTCTTGCTGGAAGAAAGCAGGATACGGCAGACCTTGTTGCCCGTGCTGGAATCCTCAAGGATGCCCAGGGTGCTCTCGTCGGAGAACTCAACGGAGTAAATCTTCTCATCAATAGGCACGAATCTGGAAGCGAAGTCCTTTCTGACGCTGACCTCAAGAGATATAAGGCCAGAAAAGCCCAGATCATGCTTGATATGGAATCTGGCAACAAGCAGTTGGCTGACTTCATGGTTAGAATGGCTGGCAAGCCTGCTGCCGAACAAGCACCTACTCCCTCGTATTTCCCGGGCATGGGTATGCCTCCCTTTGCACAACCGAAACAAGGGGCTGGAACGCCGAGAACAAGCCCAAATTTTAACGAACCCTCCGAGCCTGCTACGGGTGGCACGGAGGGCGGAGAAGGAAGAAAGGTAAGCGGTGACGCTTACAGAATGGCTGGGATTCCTGTGGCTGTTAAGGCAGTCAACAGCACCACTCCGCCTCCTGCGGAAAACACGCCTCCTGCGGAAACTTCACCGCCTCCGCCTTCGGCTACGATGCAGCCTGAAACTCCGGTAAGAACGGTTTTCAGATCGCATCTTAATACCCCTGTTTCTACTCTTCCTTCCCTTGAAGTCACCGACACCAAGGGGGTGAAGTCGAGAGCCATCGGACGATTCACTTCTCAAAAGAGCGAATCTGGAGTAACCATGAATCCGATGCTTGAGTTGAACGGAGAAGCCTTTGTCTTTGACTCGAACGGAAAACTTTCTCTTACCAAGGCTTTTGATAAATACACCGACAGAGACAAGCAGGACTATCTCGCACAGGCGAGAATGATGCACGTCATGTCTTGGGCCATCAACAATCACCCAGACCTTTTGAGAAGAATCGATGTTCTTCCAGAAGAAAAAGCTGCGGCCGAACAGTTCTACATCAACGAAGGAAACAGGGCTGACTACAATAACATCGTAAGAGCCTATGCCTACGCTTCTAGGGATAGAAGAGAAAACGTTCCTATGACTTGGGCACAGGGCGAACTTGATAGGGCTTTCGTCAATCAATTCCAGGTTTCTACGAACGAGTTTACCGAACTCGGCCTTGATATGTTCACGGCTAATTCTGCTTCCAATTGGATTACCCAGCAGACCCAGGCTTCCAGAGAAAGAGCAACTACTTTTTCTTCGAACATCAAAGACCTGCTTTCACTTCGCCCTCAGACCAGCGATATTCTTAAGAATCCTTATGCGGAAAAGATTTATAAAGCACAGGAAAGGGTGAACAGAGCCGTCAGAAACGCAGAAGGTATTGGCGGTGAGTTTGGTCAGACCGCTAGGGCTGAAATTGCGTCCGCACAGGCCGACCTTGCTGGTTTGCAGGCTGCATCGGCTGCTTGGGAAAACGAAAAAGGGGTAGCCGCAGTTAAGGCAAAGTCAGAGATTCTTGAAATCCAGATTAGGGGCGGACTTGATGCGGAACTTGCCAGAATGAAAGACCTTGAGACCATCAGGACTTCGCAGGACGCTGCTCTTGCCAGAATGGGTGAAACCTTCCAGACTTGGGTCGGCATCAATCCCGGCGACAAGGAACGCTACTTCGGATACGTCGCCAGCGGTGTCAAGAACTTCAAGGGTTATCCTACTCTGATTGCTGGAAGACCCGCTAACTTGAGTGCAGCGGAATTCAGAAATTGGGCACTTCGAGACCCTGTTAATTCATCAAAAGTTACGGGAGTAAGCGGTTTGTATGCTGGTCAATTCCCGACCCTTGACACGCTTACCAAACCTAACGTTCAGGACTCGGTAGCCAGATCGACGGGGGAAATGGGCAAACTCATCCAGCCCCTCAAAGAACTGCATGGCCTCTTTTCTGAACTTAACCAGATGTCTGGTCCTACCAGAGTGTTTAATTCTGCCTTTAACGCAAAATTTGCTGCTAGTGAAGGCCTTCGTGCCACCCTCGTTGCCAACATCAGAACTGCGTTTATCGGTGGTGGTAACCCCTCCAACTTCGAGCAGGAAATCCTTCGTGCAACTGTTCCTGATACGGGACAACTGTGGACTTACACGGAATTCAACCTCAACAGAATGAGAACGCTTGCAATCGCCGTCATGCTTTCTCACTATCGAACCATGACTGCGAATGGAATGGAAATGACTGAAGATTCTCTTGAGGCTTACAATAGGGAGTTCTCTGGAATCCTTGGAAGAAAGATGTCCATGGATGACTTCAAATACTTCAAATCTATGACCGACAAGGGAAATACCGAATGGCAGAGCGTTCCTACCAACGCAAAGGCCGACTATGGCAAGCAGGTCGGAAGAAACGTATTCGACCAGATGACCACCGCTGCCATCGAAAGATTCGGAGACCTTGAAAAGAAGAAGTAATATGGCTAACCCTTCTACTGTTGTAAACTCTGCCGTTCCCGATGGTGCTCTTATCAGGGCTGGGGAACCGCAAGCCAAGCCTATCGCTCCCGTAGTTCCTAGAAACCCTGGACTTGCCGATTGGTTTCCGTCCGCTGAAAACGTTTATGGAACTAACGAGAACAAGGTTCTTATCGAGAACCTGTCTTCTAACGCAGAATTCAGCAAGGAAAAGCAGAGAATCGAATTGGCCTTTTCTCTTGATAAGCGTTACGAAGCCGAAGCAGCCGCCTATACCGCTGAACTCCAGAGAGTGACTGCTGCGAATAGGACTGGTTTCGGCGTTCTTCCGTCAAAAGAACCTCCTACCAGACATCCTTATTCCGCTTGGATTAGGGCTTTCGGGGAAAGTTCGGACGAAGCAGTAACCAACATTTCGGCAACTCAGGCCAGAGTCGAGCACATCTTCCAAAGAGTCAAAAACAACGGTTTTTTCGAAAGACTTCGTTCTGACTCTAACCTAAAGAACGAGTTTGAGGACGTAAGACTTAATCCCCAGCAGACTCCAATCATCGCAGATTGGATGTTTCAGAACGGATTCCTTAAGACCGAAGAAGAGCGAGACCTGTTCAACAGGCACATCGGAAGCCCGTATTCCAAGTATTGGGGTGTTTCGTTGTATGACAAGATCGAGGAAAGTTGGAACGCTGATAATCCTGGCGGTGGCTGGAGAGCGTGGGACTTCCCTACCGAAATCCTGAAGGGAAGAAAGCCCAACCCCAACGACCCCAGAGATGTCGCTGATTGGGAAAGATTCCGTGAATGGAGAACGACCCAAGGCGGTCATAATTGGTTTTATAATTTCGGGTTGGGAATGGGCCACCTGATCGGTTCTTTTGGTGCTACTCTTAAGAACGCAGCAAGAGCGACTGTTTATCCAGAATTCGATTGGTCTGATAATTGGAAGGTTGCTTCTGGCGAAAATGCCATCAGAAAGCAGAAGTTCATCGACCTCTTCAACGAATGGCTGGACGACCCCCATCGTGACGGAGATGCCGAACTTGAGGCCTATGCCAACGCCGAAAGACAAGGTGTTGCTCCGAACCAACTGAAGTTCCCAGACCCTGCCGAAGTAAAACCTGTTTCCGAAAAGACGCAGGAACTGCTGAAACTTTACAGAGAACTAAACAAGGAGGGTGCTTTCAACGCAGACGTTCATGGCCTTTCTGCTGGTCTTGCTGCACTTGACGGGGCTGTGCAGGGAACGCTTGCCATCGGTGCGTTGTTCTTCTCCACCGACCCCGATTCACTTTTCTTCAAACTTGGCGTAGCGGGTGAAATGTCCGGAACCAAGTATCACTTTGCCAGAGAAAAGTTGCTTATCGAAAGAACCGCCGCAAGAGCGAGACTTTCGGATGCCGATTATGAGAAGTTCGTAAAGAACCAGAAGACCGAAAAAGATATCAGAAACGCCGCAGAAATGGACTACTTCGTTAGATCAGTCCATGGTCAGAATTGGTTCATGAACACCGCCAAGGAAGGTCTCATTTTCAGCGGTGATTACTATGATTCTTCCGTTGGATACAACACCTCGATGTGGGCTGACCTGTTCATCGTCGCTGGCGTTGTCGCAAAGGGTGCAAAGGTTCTTCAGGGTGCTAGAGCACAAAGTGCTATCGTATCTCAATTCGGAAAGGCTTCGTCTGCCGTAAGCAGGGAAATGACCGCACTTCGTGCCAACGTCGAATACCTTACCAAGAAGGGCGTTGAGTTTACTGGGGATGTCAAGAAGGCGATTGACTCCGCAAAAGCGGAACTTGCCAGAAAACTTGGTCGTGAGGTCAAGGATGTCGAGGCTCTTGATGCTATCATGGCTGACGAGAAGGTTTTCAAAGACCCTGTTACGGGTCAGATGAGAAGTCTTTCGAACAACGAAAAGGCCGTCATCAGGAATAAAATCCTCGAACACGGGAACGAAGTCTTCGCAGTCAGAAGAAAGATTGCAGATACAGTCAAGCAGGGCAGGGCTTGGACGGAAATCCTTTCGGATACCTCCAAATCTACCATCAAGAAGGTCAGAGAAAGACTTGCCGAAATCGAACCTGCTGGCGGTTGGGATAAGGCCAGCGACCACGCCATCTATGCCAGAATGAGGGGGGGGCCTATCGAAAAACCTGGAGTTACGTCCGCCATCGCTATCAGTCCAGAGGAAATTAAGAAACTGTATTCCGAAGTAGGCTCTATCTGGAGAGGAGTGAATGTCACCGGAAAGTCTGGCTTCAGAGCAGCCGACTCCCTTGGCGTAAGGTTCTGGGATCCTGCTTTCTATGGTTCTCTCGGAGGACAGGCTTTCTTCTACGGGCTTGAAAAGATGTCTGGCGGTCTTGGTTGGCTCACCAACAAGGGTATTTCTTGGCTTTCCAATCATGCTGTTTCGCCTGGGGATGCCCAGACCGCATTGAGAATGGCAAACACCCCTTCTCACGAACTTGCCAGCACCAGAATCAACGTCGGCAGTCAGACCGCCGTTGAAAGAGTCTCGAAGTTGAATCAGTTTATCGCCTTCGGAAAGATGGTGGGAGACTTCGAAAGTGCAGCAGCCGCTGCAAAGGATTACTTCTCTGCGATGAGAAACGCCCCTGTCGATGCCACTAATGTGACTCACGGACTCAAGGTTCAATACCAGAAGAGAATGGATGAGATTAGTGCTATCATGCAGAACAACGAGGCCAGAGGTATCAAGATGACCGCTGCCGAGACAAAGGCACTTCAGAAGGAACTTGATATGCTCTCCATGAAGATGAAGCACATCTCCAGAATGGATGCTTCCGCCAGATATGGTGCTTTCAACGGAATGAACGAACTGTTCGGATATGGCGGTTCTTTGATGGTCGGTGAAGCCATGATGTATGCCAACGACACCGATTCCGTAGGCCTTGGTTCTGGATTCGTCACGGCGATGAGAGGAAGCCACATCATGAGTTCCGTGGTGATGAGAAACGTCAGCCCGACTCTCACCATCAGGGAGAGAGCCAATCTTGACCTGTATTCTCTCTCCGAAAGGATGCAACACCTGCCCCCTTCGCAGGCTGCTATCCTTCTTGAGTCGATTGCTAGGCTGGCTGAAAGACGTGACGCTACCTACAATGAACCTGGAACGGGCGTGTTCAAACTATCACCCAGACAGAGGGCTGATATCGAGTTTGCACAGGGTCTTTCCATCTTGGACAGACTTTACACCATCCACGGGGACGTTGTTCTCACCAAGGGAACGGGCATGATTGACGGCGTTGCACTAATCAACTCCGCTGGCGAATACAGAAGTGACCCCAAACTGCGTGAAGCACTCGTCGCAAGACTTGAATCTGAAGCGGGAAGGCTTGGACTTTCCTCTTCTGAAGCCAGAGATTATGCAGCCCAACTGATGAGGGCACACGAAGATGGTGTCGTCGCAGAGCAGAGAAAGGTGCTTATCGACGAAGAAATCGCCCAACTTGAGGGAGAAAAGAAGAAGTTGGCCGATCAGGTCTCTGGCCCTCTGGAAAGAGTCAAGACTGCCTTGAGCATCATTCTCAAGGAGGCTGGACTTGAGCCTGACAATCTGCGTGTTGATTCGGACAGCAAGTTCTACGACCCGACCAACACCACCCAGAACAACCTCGGAAACCCTCTTGTCGTCAAATATGTGGTCAACGGCAAGGAAGTCCCTGTTAACCAGATTCCCGGAGTTACCAACAAGGTTCTGGCGAGAGTTGACGCTGCAATCCAGCAGTATCGTGATGTCCAAAGAGAAGTCCTCGAAGGCAACGGGCTTATCGCTGGCCTTAATGACAGAATCCGTGCTTTGAATGAAGAAAAGACGGGACTTGAGACTGTCGAAAGAACTCCTGGCTTCTACGACAGACCCGTAGTGATGCTTGAGGGTGGTGGGTATATCCTCAACAGAAAGGGTCTTACCATCTGGGAAAGCGTATCCAAAGCCGAGGACGGCACGGAAGTAACCAGAGCCAAGGTATTCCTTGATATCGAGTCCTTCCTTGAAAGAGCCAGATACGTCGAAGAAATCGACCCTGTGACGGGCAAGAAGACGAAGAAGATGGTGGAGTCTGGTGGTTACGCCTTGGCACTCGAAGAATACTCGCACGCGTTGTTTTTCGCAGAGTCGATGCGTGACACGAGAATCCAGATGGAAAGAGATATTCTCGGCGGCTGGTCGTATGACGAGAACGGCATCCTTGTTAACAAGATTCCTGACGAGAGAGGCGTATTCCATGATGCCCCTGCGAAGATTACGGGCGACTACAAGACCAACCTCGACCTCATCAGAAAGTATGCCGAAGCCTATGCCGAGGGTCTGCCTGAATTCGCAAAGAACGAGTTCCTAGCAAGATTCGACTATGGTGTTCACAGGTTCGAGCAGGACAAGACAGACACCAGACACCTCCAAGGCGTGTTCATGGAACTCTATGCTTCCATGTATGTTCAGAGAATGATGCAGCAGAACCCGAACGTCTATAAGTCGAAGTTCGGCTCTGGTCAGTCTTACCAAGGTAATTGGAACACCGCCCCCATCACCGCTGGTGCTGGAATCGGTGAAAGATGGAAGAAGTTCGTCTTCGGTCAGCAGACCCTCGTTGACATAATGATGGAGGGCAGGTATGACCTTACCAAACTCGATCCCAACAGCCCAGAGGCTACCAATGCGGAAGCCATGCTTAACAGCGTGATGAACGTCGTCCAATACTTCGGACCCGGCGGTATCAGAGAATCCGCAACCAAGTCTTTCATCAAGAGCAGACTCGTTCAGTTCGGTCTGATGAGACGCAACAACAACTCTCAAGACCCGCTGTCGGCTTGGAGTCAGACCGAGATGTTCTCCGACGGAAGATGGCGTGACATTCCCCTTGAAGCCCAGAGTTGGGTCGATGGCGGGACTAGGCATACTAGAAACGTGGGAAGCAGAATCATCTACGATGACCCGTGGAACATCCAGAGAGTCATCGACAATGAGAACAAGCACGATGACCCCAATGAGGTGAGATTCCGTGTAACTTGGGCTTACGCCACGGGCAGAAAGCATTGGCTATCGGAAAGAAACGACCCCGTGAGAGTCGGTGCCCCTGGTCAGCAGCGTCAGTTCAACATCTTCAAGGATAAGATCGAGAACCTCTTCTGGGCCGAGAATCAGGTCGTCAGAGACTTCGTAGGCATGGTTGTCAAGGACGACCCGAATGGCGAGACCTTCGGACTTAAGGTTTCGAAGACCAAGGCTGGAAACAACTACGGACTCGTAGGCATGCCCAACCCAGAACAGGCACAGCGTGTGTTCGCTTGGATTAAGGAACAGAACAGAATCAGAACCGAAGAAGACAACATCTTCATGATGAACACCCAGACGATGAATATCGTTAAGGAGATGCTTTCGTCGCTTTCTAATTCCACGCATCACAAGGATGCCACAAGTCCTGGGTATAACAGAGTTTACAGAGGTGAATATCTACCCATCAGAACGGGTCTTGGTGCTGGCACTACCGCCACTACCAAGGCGGAGGCTCCGAGAGAGATGACGTTCTCTCCCGTGATGCTCATCATCAAGGACACCACCCTCACCGCTGAAGGTAAGAAAATCTTCCAGAGAACCGACGATGACGGCGTGAAATCATTCCTAGCGAGACCGATGCTTTACGTTCTCGCAATGGACCATAATGCGAGAGAGTCGAGCGTCGTTGCAGCGTGGCAAGGTCGCCTCTCCGACAAGAACGGCACCAGATATAAGTGGGATACCGCTGAAATGGAGCGTCTGTTCGGCAACTTCTCCACCTTCGCTGATAAGGTTGATGAGGTGTGGAAAAACCTTGCTTCTGGCAAGTATGGTATCACGGCTGATGATGTTCCTGAGAACAGAACCTGGGAACTGCTTATGGACTTCGCAGGGCAGGACCAGCAGAAGGCTTACAAGATGGCTGCGATTATCCATCGAACCATCGGTCCTTTTGAGAACAAGTTCGTCGAAATCTCCAAGTTGGAAAGAGAAGCCCTTCGCACCAAGAGCGAGGCCAGACGTGCCAAACTGAAGGAACTCATCAAGGAGAAGAAGTCTGAACTAGATTTCGAGCCAGACCAGAGACAGCAATGGCTTGCATCTCTCATGCAGGCTGATGCTAGGGAAATCGGTGCTCCGAGAATGGCTGACACCAGACACCCATTCATGCTCATCAGACCCGATAGATTCGTGGGGACTCCGATGCAGATGTTGATGAACAAGAAGCAGGGTGCTGTATTCCCAATCACGGGTGCAGCCTATGGATTCGCCCAGATCGGATACGCCGACCAGAACCCGTGGGCGAGAGTTCCTGTGGACGAACTAAAGAGCATCAGAAGTCAGTATCAATGGGGTTCTTCCATGCTTATGGACGTATGGAATCACCCGTCTGGTTACAGGGTCTGGAAGGTGTCAAACCGCAAGGCTGGCAAGTTCCAGAAGGCTACCTTCAACCTCATCGCTCCCGATGGAACTGTGGTCGAAAGAGCCGTCGGAGCGAAGACTGCCAAGGATTTCGATACCGCTGACGAGGCGTTCACCCACGCCACCACTCACAGCAAGAGAAACCCGCAGGACAACATTCCTATCATCGGCAACGCCGTAGAAGAGGCTATGAAGGCTGGCGGATGGAATCCCAGAGGCACGAAGTTCGCCATCAACGCCAGAAGCGAGTTCGCTTCGGCCGACAACAGGTTCTATGTCCGGAGAAAGAGCACGGGCGGATGGGACCTCTACCACAACGAGTCTGGTATCATGATGATGCAGGATGTGAGAATCTACGGCAGCGAGACCGATGCACACGGCAGAAGAGTCATCGACCCGAAGGAACTCAACGCATCAGTCCAACTTGCCGAAGAACTCGGACTAGTTGAGGCTGCTATGGACGTTGATTTCATCAGAAAGTATGTCCCGTCCACCCATCCCACGGACAAGCCGATGGACGCACAGGATATCGCCAACAACGTGAAGATGTTCATGGAGTGGAGAAAGGACGACCCTCTTATCGGCATTACCGGAAAGGACTCCCCGTTGAGAAGACGCAGGGCTTTCTCCAAGAACCCGATGTATTGGGAGTGGAAGCGTGCCCTAGCAAAAGCCACTTCTCCCAATTTCGCCATCGAAGCAGCGAAGCGGATGGTGGACGAACTCGGCATGGATGTTGTCGAAGGAGACGTTTCTGGCGTGAAGACGCAGGAATGGATTAAGAAGTTCTCCCAGAGAATCGAAGAGGAAGGCGTATTCGCCGCTTGGCTTGACAAGCGTTCGTTCGAGCAGATTAAGGCCGACGAGCACGCAGAAGCAGCCCGTGACAGGTCGTTGGCTTTCCAGAAAGATGTTAAGGCTGGGACTAAAGAACCTTCCAAGCCTACCAAGCCCGACAAGCCTATCCGTGACGCATACGACACCGCCCAAGCGTTCGACGAAGCCATGCTCAATTGGAAGGAAAGAGTCGCAGAATACGAAGCCAACCTCCGTGATTACGAAGATTGGCACAGAGGTATGTCCGAGCGTGAGATGGCTCAAAATGACGAGAAACTCCGTGCGAAAGCCATCGCCTTCTACCGAGAACTCGTCCAGAAGGACATCAATACTGTCCAGACTTGGAGATTCGCTGAACTTGGCGGTATCGATATGGACAAGATCGCCAACAGTCAGGCTATCGCCAACTACCAGAGAAATGTCAACGCCATCCGTGAGGCTGGAAATGCGGTTCTGCGTGATGCTTGGCTCAATGAGGCTGGATATCTGATTCAGAGCATGATGTATGATGAGCCGAAGATCGGCCCTGGAATCAAGTTCCAGATTGGTGGCCCTGTCCCGAGAAGCAGAAAGGGCGGAAAGCCTGCTGTCAGTTTCTACGTGTTTACCCAAGAAGGTCAGTTGGTCGGAAACTACGAAGATTGGGAAATTGCCAGAAGAGCAGCCCTGTTGCACCACCTTGGAGTCGGCCCTGTCCTTGACTTGGGTAAGCCCAAGGAAGAGGTCAAGAGCGTCCAAAAGACCAATGCCGAAGAAGTCGTAGATATCGTCAAGAAGGACATTCCCAGACAGGACGAAGAAGACAAGAACTTCGGCAGACTGCTACGTGGCACGAACCCCCCTAGAAGCCCCTCCAGAGTGCCTCCAAGACGATGAATGACCAAGATACATACTCACAGGTGGTCGAGGAGTTCAAAAGGGCTGGATGGCTCATGGGCGTTCTCGCTGCCTTTGGTATGATTGCGAGGCTGGTGCTCACCAACGAGAAGTTCAAATTCTTCGTCTGGATGAGAAAGGTTGTTGCTGCGACCATAGTGGGCATACTAGTCCACTTCGCCTCCCATGAGATTGACATATCGGATATGTATAGGTCTGTCCTTTGTGCCATATCTGGTTCTTTTGCCCCAGAGTTGTTTGAGTTTGTCAGAACCAAGTTCCTATCGAAACTATCAGAACATGAATGAATACCTGTCATTCTTAAGCCCGATGGCTGCCGAACTCTCGAAGAAAGAAGTTCCGAAAGCACAGCCTAATACCGCACCTGCCGTGGAACTTCCGATGTGGGCCAATCAGGACTTCCTGCTTGCCTTGAGAAGTCAAGAGACGGGCCTTGACGCTACCGACCAGCAGCGAATCAATGCTGTCGGTGATAAGGGCAGGGCAGTCGGGCCTTATCAAATCTGGCCTATCTACTTGGAGCAGGCCAATAAACTGATCGACAAGAACGCCAAGCCTTTCACCCTTGACGACAGAAAGGACATAAAGCGTTCGGAGGAGATGATTGGCGTAGTCCTTCCTTGGCTATCTCAACAGTTTGAGAAGAAATACAAGAGGAAGCCTACGATGACCGAACTAGCCAAGTTGCATAACGCTGGCTCTATGGGGTCTTTCAATACTCCGAAGAACATGGTGTATGGTTCGGAGTTTTCTGAAAAACAGAGGGAACTTGAAAAGAGAAAGAAGGAGAAGAAATGAGGTCTGTATTTGTGATGCTGACCCTTGCCCTCGTCGCTTGCAGTAGCAAGCCCGTGGAGGTCGTAGTTGATAACAACAAAGCCAAGGATGAGTATATCGACTACATCGAAAACATCGCTGCCGATGCCTCTGCCGGCGTTCTCGCAGTTCAGGAAAAACTGTCAACCGACGACATCAAGTCGCAGGTGTTAGAGGCCCAATTCATCAGACTCTCTGGTATCAAGCCACCTAGTGTTGCCAAACTTGAAGAACAGAGGGCGATAATCGCCAACAACGATACCAAGGCTGCCACCAAAGATAAGACAGAAGCCGTTAAAGTTGATAAAGTAACCACCGAACTTAACGCCAAGGTTGCGAGTCTTGACAAGAAGTTGAGTGAAGCAAAAGCCAGCGAAGAAAAAGCCATCGCTCTTTCCATCCAAGCCACGAAAGATAAGAGCATCTGGTATGTCACAAGTCTTGGCGTAGGACTGATAGCCGTAGGTGTCCTTGTAACGGCCTTTACGCCAAAGAAGATAGCGGGTGCAATAGTTGTTGCGGGGGGTATGCTTTGTGCTTCCTCCGCTTGGGTCTTCGAGTCCGAGATTTACTCTTGGGTTCTCCTGGGAACAGGTGCACTTGTGATAGTCAATATCGGAGCCGCAGTTACATTTTCTATCTGGCGTTTTGTTAGGGACAAGTTTTTCAGAAGAACTGCTTGACGCTGTAACGAAAATTGGAATAATCATTTCTAGTCGAAGGGAATGTGGTCAGGGTTGCGTCGTTACCTATTGGGGTTTCCTTCGGCAAGTTTCGCTTCTCACCGACCACACGGGAGCGAAACGCTATTTCTTCGTTGTCTTGGTGTATTCCTGCCAGCCGTTCTCTTCAGTCCAAGCACGGACGGAACAGGTGATTTCTTCGGAATCCCAAGAGATGCGAACGTAGTGGTCTTTGGCTTCCCAAGAAGCCCAGCCTTCGCCCTTTTCTCCGGGAATGATTAAGTCCTCGATTGCGTTCATCATGACGTTATCGGCCCACGCATCGAAGCCGAGTCTTTTGATTCCAGACGTATCCATGGTTAGATTAGTTTGTAGTGTTTGATTTTCTGGATGTGTTTGGACGCATCCTGCACCTTGAAGAACTTGGCTTCAGCCTTGCCCTGTTTGACGGCAAGCATACACATCCTCTTGGCAGTCCAGATGGACACGTTCTTGGCTTTTGCGATTTTCTCTGGGGGATACCAGCCAGAAGGGACATCATCTGGTGTCATCCTTGCGTTCATGTAGATGACCTCGACGAGCGTATCGAGGTCAGATTTTTTGTCTTTCTTTGATGGCATATTCTATTTGGGTGAGATGCTTTAGTAGTTGCTCTTTGATTTCTTGCAAGGACGAAGTGGGCAGTTTGTTAACTTCCCTCTGGTCAGTCCATCTCCAATGCGACTTCAGCGGAGGCAGGTGGTTCTCCGAACCTCTGGTCAGGAGAGAACGATAGTTGCATTTATACTTATAGGCCGCCTCCTTGGAGGTGAGACCTTCTGCGAGAGCCTTTATGTATATCTGTTTGAGCGTCAGTTTCGTTTCCATACGTTGATTTCGGTAGTCCAGATCCATCCTTCGTTGAACTTGTGGGCTTGCCAGACCTTCCATTGGTCGCCCTCGATGATGCCGTAAGTCCATCCGAGTCCCCATTGTGAGGTGGCGAGCCTGTTCTTGGCGTATTCCATCTCGCCCTTCAAGCACATACATCCTCCTGAAAAACCCACGACTCCACCATGCTTCCTCGCATTGGACGCTGCAATTCGGTGAATATGGCCCATGATAACCGCACCGCCTGGGCTTCCGTAATGAGTAGCGTGTTCTTCAACCGCATAGCGATTGCAGGTATAGCCGTGGACGAAGGCGATAGGTCCGACTCGGTGAACTCCATAGTCTGCGTGGTAAGGATATATCCTTCTGCATCCGTTCTTACGAAGGTGAGACTTGATACGTTCGTCCACCTTCTCAGCGGCATCTCGGATGATTCCGGATGAGGAGTTGGACATAAGTTGATGAAGTCTGTCCTCGTGATTACCATAAAGAAATGCGGTCGGTTTTAGTATTGAGATGAAATGCTTTCCAGCCTCTTCGTCTTCCTTGGAAGATTCGTAGTGTTCCCTGTCCGTGGCTGACACGCCTTTGCGTAAGGCACGGAAGTCGAAGCAATCTCCGAGGTGGATGCGATGCTTGGGTTTGAAGTCCTTGATGAACTGTTGCATACCAGAGATTGCCTCTAGATCGGCCTTATCTCCGTGGTTGTCGCCTACGGCGATGAATGTTTCGTAATTAGCCATAATATCCGAGTTCCTTTAGGTATTTGTCTCTCAAGAGTTTGGCTTCTTCCTCGTTAGTTCCAAGGAATCTCTTGGTGGTGACGTTGTTGATGGTGCATTTGAAGAGCCATCTTCCGTCTGAATATCTCATATGGTGCAAATCTGAACGATGTGCCCTTGCCACGATTTCATCGTTCTTGCCGGGTCTCTTTTCGTAGAATCTTCTGAAATAGGCATCCCACCTTTCTTTAGCCATCTTGTATTGAAGCCTATACAATTCGGACGTTGTTACGCAGTCTCTGATGTCTTTGACAGGATGAGGGAGTATGTAGTTAAGTGCTTTCCCGCCTTCCTTTAGTCCTTCGATTGTCTCCATCATCTCTGCGTGCCTTTCTGAAATCTTGTTGCAGAGGGCGAGCAGTCCTTTGACCACCACGGAAGAGTCGTTCTTGTTGAACTTCTTCCCGTTGAGAATATCGACAATGAGATAAGGGTGGTTCATCATGAACTCACCCCCATAGTCCTTTTCCAAGAACATTATGACCCTCTTCCTGTCAATCTCATCCCAGATGGATTGGGTGAGTTCGTCGAGTCGTTCGAGTCTATATCTCATAAGAAATTGGGCTTGCTTGGAATCGAACCAAGATTCACCGCTTAGAAGGCGGTTGTTCTGTCCATTGAACTACAAGCCCAAGATTGCATTAGAACGGAACTTCGTCTTGCGTGGTTTCGGGTTCTCCTTGTTCTGCGTTCTTGATAGACCACAGAGCCTGTGCGGACGACTTGAGGGCCAAGTCCTTCGGGCCGACCTTGCCCGTCTTTTCCCACGGCTTCGGCTCCCACTTGTTAGCCCAATAGTCGAGGTCGGACAGGGGCAGGTCGTTTAGGGTCATTCCCTTGTTCTTGCCGAACGGAACAGGAATGTCGAAGTTGACCTCGGTTACCGCTGCGGAGTTGGCGTTAGGATTGGGAATGAACTTGGCGGTGGTGGCTACCACGTTGGTCTTGATGGCGTTCTGGGGAGCAGGCGTGGCGGTTCTGACGATGCGGTTGACCTCGGCATCATCATCCTCGGTGGCGACACCAGCGACAGAAGCGAGGGCGTAGCGACGAAGATACGAGATGATAGCACCCGCTTCCTGTCCCTTGACGTTATCAGCGACAGGGATGCAGATGCTTTCTTCGATGGAAGCACCAGAAGTGTGGACGATGCAGGTATTCACGCCAATCGCCTTTTCGGTCGAAGTCGGGAACTGCAGGATCGCCAAGCCGTGCTTATGGAAGATAGGCTTGATGGCCTCAAGGTGAGCACCCAGAGAGGCATACTTGTTCTTGTGGAACGGGTTGGTGCTGTCAGCAAGCACGTCCTTCGTCTCTGCAATCGCATTGACGAGGGCGGCGTTGAGTTGGGCACGATATTCGATGTTGGTGGTCATGGTGTTTTCGGGCATAAATTCGTCGGAGAATTGAGTCCAAGTGTAGTGTTTGAATGGTCTGTATTGGCTCATTTGGTAGTATCGTTATGGAAAATGGAAAGGTTCTCGTCAAGTCTCTTTGCGATGATTTCGCAATATTTCTCGGACATCTCGATTCCAATGGAACGGACTCCGTTGCTCTGACAAGCGAGGTTCGTTGTGCCAGACCCAGCGAACGGGTCAATGACAAACTCTGGCTCGGTGACCTTTATCAGCCTGTTCATCAGTTCGAGAGGTATCTGGCAGGGATGCTCTGTCTTCTCCCTGTTCCTGTTCTTGATTTGGTTAATCTGCCACCAATCGTAAAGTCTCGCTTTGTGACCAGCGAGCATCCTTGCGATGCACCTTGGGTCTTTCTCATCCTTGTATGGCTGACCATCCTTGGTCATGTCTGGCTTGCATCCGAACCAAGCGATGCTTCTGGTCTGCCTAGGGGTGTTGGAAGGATAGACCCAAGAAACAACCCTGTTTGGAATGCGTCCCATCTTGAAGGCAATCTTGAACATCGACTCCGGGTAGTGGATTATCACGCTCTTGCGTTCTCCACCGAACACGTCCGACATAAACGACAGGTATGCCTCTTCCGTCTTGTTGTCTCCGTATGTGTCGTAATGATAACCCATGTTGTATGGAGGGTCGCTTACGAACACAGCCGACGTAGGAATGGTCAGTTCAGCCAGAGCATACAGGCAGTCCGTATGATAGATGGTCGTGATTCCGTTGTCGTAGTATGGCTTCATTCTTTGCTCGCTCCGATGCAGTCGAAGTAGTCTCTGAACCTTCCCACCAAGGCGTTGCCTAGTTCTTGGTCGTCAAAGCGTCCAAGAAGGCCAGCAGAGGTGAAATTGGTAGTAATGATAGTCGGTCTATGATTGATAGTGCGTTCGTCGATAACGGCGAACAGGTCGCAAGCGACACGTTGCGTAGTGCGTTCTTTACCAAGGTCATCTATGTAGAGGTATGGGACTGCGATGAGGTCGTCAAGCCTCTTCGAGTGGTCGTTCTTGTTGAAGCCCTCTTCAATCATCCTCTCAAAACCACGCATGGTCATGGAAACCTGCCTCTTGTAGTTCTGCTTCCACCAGCGACGGGTGACTTCCCAAGCGGCTCTGGTCTTACCAAGTCTCGTAGTTCCGTGCAACAGGAGAGAACGTCCGTTCTTCCATGCTTCCCAAGACGATGCGACCTCCCTCATCTTCTTGCAGGGAATCTTGTCCACCTCGGTCAAGGTGTATTCCTTGGGAATGTGGAGAGGCTCGAAAGCCCACACAGCACCACGCTTGGGATCGCCGTGCAGGGTGTATTTATGCTCGCAGGAAGGGCAGAAGAAGTCGGGCCACTTGATTACCCCGTTCTGCGACATTGGCACTCTGTCGCCACCGCAATCGCATTTAGAACGATTCGTGGTCGGCATCGGTGAGGAGTTTTCTTTGGGCTTGCTGGCTGTTCCTGTTGGCTGGGAAAAGGCCCAGCCAACCACTTCGAATAGATTGTTGGATTGATGTGATTGCGTCATGTTCTGTTTGTTGGGTGAGGAATGTCAGTTGTTCACGGATTGAGGTGGCTGTCAACGGCTTTTTCAGTTCCTTTCGGTAAGCCATCCAAGACTCCCAAGCCTTTGCGAACTGTTCGCTGTGAGGGAGAGGAGGCAGGTTCAACTCCCTTATATCTACTATTCTTTTCTTCCTATTACTATATGTGCCAGATTTCTGCTGGGGGGGGTGACAGTTTTCTGGCGGGGTGGCGACAGAAATCTGGCGGGGGTGGGCATGAAAGGAGGAGGATACGCAGGTCTTGATGGAACGATTCCCATTCGAATCCATCGTTCTGGTGATGTATTTCCCATGTTCTAATGCCAGCAGAGACTGCCTCACGGCAGACTCTGAAAGACACAGCATACCTCCAAGATATTCGTTGCTGGCAAAGCAACCTTTGTCGTTGTCTAGAGATTGGATGATTGCGAAAAGCAGTTTTGCGTTCGCAGGAAGTTGTTCGTCAAGGAGGACTTCTCTGGGGACGAACACGCCAGAGAACCTTTCGTATCGTTCGCTCATTGGTCATTCAACTTCGTCGATTGAATGGTCGGTGTCAAGTCCATACGGCTCGATTACGGCAGGAGACGTGCTTGTGACCGCATCTGGGAAGGAACTGTTCAACTTGCAGTTCTCAAATCTGCACAGAGCGTCTTCCAACTGCCTGGCCGCCTTGTCCATGAACTTGTTGCCGAACTGCGAGAGTCCGATGGTGAAAGGTGCTTTCTTATGGACGTAGCCGAACACCACGGAAGGCCTTGACTTCAGATTGTAGCGTTTCATAACGATCTCAGAGTAGAAGAAACCCTGCATATAGTGCAACCTGTGTTCGGCATACTTCTTCATCTGCGATAACGTCGGCATATCCTTGCAGGACTTGATGTCGAAGATGATGTTCTTCGTGACGTTGTAGAGGTCGATTCTTCCCTTAATCATGCTACCAGCGAATTCGCAGTTTCCGGCGGATTCGATGATAATCTCGTCACCCTCGGATACGAGAGACTTGAAATACTTGTTGTCCTTGATGGCGGACGAACATTGAAGCACGAGATTGAACTGCTCGTCCGTGAGAACGACCTTGCCCTTGGATGCTTCCACGAAGATGTTCCAAGCAATCTTGTCCTCGGTCTTGCGTCTGTCCAACTTGGGAGCGACCACGAACTTGTGTTCCCAAGTCTCTGGCTGGAGGACGGCACAATGGATGGCGTTACCAACCAGCAGGTCGTCGGTTTCCTTCTCTGGGTTGTTCTTGCACCACAGGTAGTGGTAGGGCGAGACGAAGAAGTTCTTGAAGTATGAGAAGTTGACCCCTTCAAGGGCTTGATATTCAGCGTCGGTGATGTTTTTGATGAGTGACATACGGGCGGTATGTTGCCCGTCAGACACCTTGCGTCAAGGGATTTTCACGAAGAAAATCAGATTCCTTCTGCGAACTCCGGCAATTTGCAGATACTTATGAAAACACCAGGACTCATATGATGCACTTTCTCGGAAGTCTTAAGAACCACGTTTTTGTCATCCGTTATCACTCCGATGTTGGTAAGTGAGTCCAGCACGGCCTTCTCCATGTTATCAAGGTCGGGGCGTGTCGTCTTCCAGATCTGTTTTCCTATGTTTTTCTTGGGTGTCCCCTTGTTGTATCCGAACCTAAATGACAGAATTACTTCGATTGGCCCGTCGATAGGAGATTCTGGCAGACCTGACGACCTGACGTGCTTCTCAAACTCGGCAATCCACTTCTTGATTTTGGATGTCGATTGCTTGCCGACGAAGAACCTGCCGCTTCTCGTTTTAAGCACCCGAAGTGAGGATTGGTGGGTGGCGGATATCGGTTCGAGATTGACAAATACCGACCATTCGGGTAGATTGTTCATAAGTATGGATTACAAGCCAAACGATAATTTGTCCAGAAAACCTGGCTCATCGCTTCCAAAAGGCAAGAAGGAAGTGATTGAGAATATGTTGATGCAAGGCAAGACTGTCGATGAAGCCAGCAAACTAGCCGCTTGCAGGAAGCAGACTGTTGTGGAAATCCGCAAAGACCTAGAGACCCAAGGCAAGATGGAAATCGGCTCTTGGAAGAAGGAACTCGGTGAACTGCTCGGCAACTTCGCCCTCAAGGGTGCGAAGCGACTGAATGATGAGATTGATACTATGCCCATCGGACAGATGATGATGGCTGTCGCAATCGCAGTTGACAAGGTGCGTGACCTGTCTGACACTCCCACAGTTAAGGTCGAAGCGAGACTTCGCATCAGCCAAGACGACCTCAACAAAGCGTTCCTTCCATCCGCCAAGCCAATCGAAATAATCGACGTGCCAACGCAAAATCCCGTTGACAACAACGCAAAGAAGGACGACTCTACCAATCTCCCCCCCGAAAACGATGAAACTACCATACACGAAGAAGGAAATCCTTGAAACTATCACCATCGACGGAAAGAACGTCATTGAAGAAGGTGATTTGATGTGCGTTTTCTTCCTGCTTGAAAGCGGGAAGATGACCAGAAAGATGGCGTGGCAGATTGTGAGAATGTGCCACTTCGAGGAAATCAAGTGCCCTCTCGCAATCTACGGCACTCTGCAAGTGTTCGCACTCTCAAGGGACATCAAGGAATTCAAGAGGCTCTTCAAGCAGGGATGCCAACTCCTCGAAGATGAGAACATCATCGGCGAAGAGGACATGAACACCGAAGAGTTCCAGCAGGAAGTCTCCGACATTGTTGACCAAATCACCAATGCTCTCAAATCCGGAAAGTTCACCATCAAGATGAACAACGATAATAAAATCGTTCCCACCAAGAAGAAGAAGAATGATAAGGGCTTTGACTTCCCCGAAAACGACCGCTTCAAGGGCTTTAACTGATATGAAAATCACAGAACAACATAAGAATCACGCCACGTTCCTTTTCGGGAAACTGAAGGGACTCAATAACAGGGAGGCCGCAAGGCTGGCAGTCCTCGTTCCAGAGGAAAACTCCATCACCAAGATTAACGGAATGACGATGCTCGCATATATCGGATTCTGCAAAGAACCGAAGATCGATGCCAAGTTGTATTCCTACGTCAAGGTGAAGGATGGAGTAGCCAAGTTCTCCCGTTCCAAGATTGTGATGCAATACGAGAAGCACAGGAAACTGTTCAAGGCCATGTGCCACGTCAGAAACGGCATTTTCAAGAATGACGTTGTTGATGCGAAGGTATCAAAGGCCACGGAATCCCTTCTCGCAGAAGCCGCACAAAACAAGGATTGTGTTCTTGAACTGAACTTCAAGGCTTCCATCTTGAATCATCTCAAGGAAAACCTAGGCCCTACTGATTCGATTTCTGGACATTGATAATAGCGTCAATGCTTCCGTGAAAATGGGTTCGAGCCACATTGAGTGGCGAGAGGCAACGGACACGAAGTCCGCCCATTTACCTATTGACAACGCCAACCCTAACAACAAACATACGACCTATGGCAAAAAAGAAGAACAAGAAAAAGAAGAACAGAGAACTTGTGTTGGTTGAAAATGCGTCCTCGGTTGACATTCGCCGTGCCATCCTCTACGCATACTTCAACGACATCAAGCCAGAGGACGTGGGTGAAGCCCACGCACTCGAACTCCTCACCAACATCGCCCAATACAACCTCCGCAACAATGAATGATAACGACTACATCACCCTCTCTCACCTGCTCTCCAAACTCAAGAGGCTCGACCATAACGGCTGGGCAACTTTGACGGACGGAACGCTTGACAACTACGACCTGTCCGAGCAAATTGAAATTGTCTCGAACGCAATAAACGAAATCTCCCAAAACTAAAAACAACAATGACCAATAACGACGATACCATTGACAGCAAGGATTGGACTAACTGCGTCCTAATCGTAGGCTCTCAAGATAATGAGATGGATGCGATTCACGAACTCAACACCCTTGAGCGTGACTTGGAAGACCCAGATGATGATTCTGTCCTATCCTTCTACAACGCCAGCCCTATCCCAGAAAGGCTCTTGGAGACTTATGGAGACGACTCCGAAGACGTAAAGTCCAAGAACTTCTCGGCTACAGGATTCAAGAGCCTGTTCGAATATACCAAGAAGAAGTGGGGAACTCCGTATGACGCAGTTGACCCAGAGTTGGAATACGTCAATCGCAACAAGGAAGACGAGGTTCTCAAATACACCTTCAAGACCCTTGATGGCAACCCTCTTGGATGGCTACAACAGTTGTCCTATCAGTTCCCGCTTCTCGTCTTCGAGATTACCTGCGAGAATGAAAACGAACTGTTCGACTCCTTTGATGCCATCTACATCAACGGACAGCAGGTCGCCTACCAGACCCATAAGGAATCCAAGTAAATGACCCTAAAGGAAATAGAAGAAATGTTCGAAGAACATCACAAGTCCGTCCTCAAGCAATACTGTGAGAACGTCGTTCCCAAAATCGTCAAGATGAACGACCCCTATGTGTGCTTCTATCAGGCATACTATGACTCCCAGAACAACAGGATGATTCAGACCCCTTGGGCTTGTATGCCCATTACCAAGTGGGACTCCACATTCGAAGACGGGGAACTCGCAGAACTTGACACCTACGAGGTAATGATGAGAGCCAAAGAATGGGGTCGCAAATACTTGGGTGCGAAGTTTCCTAATGATGAAAACAGGGATGGCTCAAATGTCTTACCATTCGATAGTCCGAACTCATCTGCTAATTGCGTTATACGCATTGAGCCTTACCCGTTTCAATCCACCAAAACCAATGAGTGATAAGATAAACAAAGGAACGAGAAGGAACTCTTCCGTCGCTGGTGCGTCCTTGATGCTCGGCATAACCGAAGACACTCTCGAACATTTCATGCCCTTGATAAAGTTGGCAGACGACTACCATCGTTCGCCAGACAAAATCAAGAGGGATGAACTTATTCTGAGACTCGACATGTATATCATTAATCTCAAAGTCGAGCATTTGAACGTCCTCAAAAGGAAATCATCGGAAAAGAATCCGTGAAATGGTAGAGCGACCAATTCAAACGATTTCAAAATCAATCGTGAAATGGTAGAGCGTGAAAACCATCTGCCGTCCTGGTCCTGGGAAAACCGGAAAATCAGATCCGGAAGAGTATTATCATTTCGGGCAAAAAGTCAAGAAACCAGCATCTCGTTATCAACCGAAAACTGATAGTGCCAGATCCACGTTTCTACCAAAAAACCGATAATGCCAAATCCACGTCTTGCCAAGATCGCCGGCATGACCATTTCCACGACTCTCCCAAATTCGCAGATCACCAAAATCCACGTAATTGCAAAGTCCATACAAATGCAAATGTCGTGCTTTCTACAAATCCAGGAATAAACTAGATTCCCGTAATTCAATGACTGTGAATAACTTTGTCTTGACACCCTATTTCCAGCGATCTGCTAAAACCCGTTTTCCCGTAAAATATGATGTTGACAGGTCTGATCATTTATGTATAGTAGAAGTTGTAGTTTAAGTGATCTTGTAGAAATAGCAAATCTACGAAAAAACCGAAAACTGCAAAACCCAATAAATACCAAATACCAATAAATACGATATGTGTAAACTAATAGCAATGAACAAACTTTCCTGCAAATCATTAAAGCAGGCAAGTCAGATCATCCGCAAATCCGCAGAGTTCCTGGGATCCTCCCAAAAGGATGGTTTCGGTTATGCTCTGAATTCCGATAATGGGGTCTTCATCGAAAGATACCTAAACCCCGAATCCTGCAAAGGTATTAGTGTCCTAAAAGACAGCAGAGATGCACTTCCTGCTAATATCCGGACTCAACTTACCTATGGAGTCGATTATGACCAGAAAGGCAACAAACCCGTGAATGGCGGTTTGTTGGGATCATATATTGCCCACGGAAGAACCGCAACTTGTGGAAAGTCGATTATCAATACTCATCCTTTCCACGGGATCAGCGAAAAAGGTGAATTCACGATTGCCCATAATGGGGTAGTTGATTGGGATGGCCAGAATTACCCAACTCATACAACTTGTGATTCCGAGCATATCCTTAATTGCTACCTTTATGCAGAAGGTGAGAAATCCTTTGTTGAGGGTCTTTCTGGTTATGCGGCAGTTGTGGGAATTGACCCTAATGGTGATATGTTCTGTTTACGTGATGATCGTGCTCCTCTATATCTCACCTATATCAAGGAATTGGGACAATACATAATTTGCACGGATCAGAACCATTGTAAGGAATTGGCAACTATGCTAATTACCTTTAATGACCTAAAGTCCCCAACTGTCACAACTCCTATGTTGTTGCAGTCTTACATAAAGCACACTTTCCTCAAGACCGGGGAAGTTGTTAGTTCCGAGTTTTCCAAGTTCTCCTCATATTCTAGCAGGATCAGCAATTACTCGGTTAACAAGTCTCTGGGTTCTGCTGGAACTATCGGTTATGGCAGTTCCTATGGTTATGGTAGTTATTGGGATGATCAAGTGTCTTCCATTCCTACCAATAACGAGGAGATCAAGGAACTGCGTAAACAGCAACTTGCTCGGCATCGTCGAAATGCCCAAAAACCCTGGAAACTCGACAACCCCGAAACCAAATAATTTGCCCTAACCCGGCGAAACCAACAAAATACCAAATACCAAAAAAACATGAAAAAGACGTTCCCCGAAACCCTCAACAAACTCGGATACCTCGTTTCCCCCAAGAAACAGGTAGCCAAGAAACAGCACAAAGTCCTAAAGATGCTGGAAACCTGTGTCGGTGATTTCCACAGTTATTACGGACTCAAGAACAACTCGACTCTGGTGGATTTCTGGAATAACCTGTCCCCCGAAATCCGGCAAAACCCGGGAGTCGTGGTTGCTGGGATCACGAGTTCTTCCAACTATCGTGGTATGTGCCTTGCCAGCATTTCGGTTAAAGGCGTAAAGTCCCGATCCGAGGAAATCTACAAGTTGCTGGAATACAAGATCCACCCTAATCACAAGATGTCTCTTTTCGAGTTTGTCTCGAAATACTACAAAGAGGTTATCTGTGGTTCCGGTGTTTTCTCGTATTACAGGAACACCTCGGAAGGCTGGATCGCCGCAATCTGCAAATCTACTGTTCCCTCTAGTCGTCAGGGTTTCGATGATTTCCAGAATATGTGGATTCACGAAGATGACTGGTCTTCCCGAAAAGTCGAAGTTGCGATGTTCCTGAAAACCAATCAAATGGGGATCAGCAATCTTCTCAATTCCCTGTATCACGTAAGAACTCTCAAATCCAATAATCTTCAGATTGAGAGGACTCCTACTCTTATGGAGAAGTGGGCAGATATCCAAGATCGCATCTCCAACGTTTCCCCGATTAACTGGAGTCGCAGTCTTACCCCATTCGAGTATAAACTCGCAACCCGTCAAAAGCCGGAAGGTGAATGTATCGGGATCGAGCTAGAATTCGTTTGCAGGGAATCCTCAAATATCGAGAAGTGGGATGGTGACGATTTCCCCAAGAATAGGTGGAATCACTTTACCACCGATGGTAGCATTACCACCGATTCCCCGGATGAGGCAGTTGCCCGTTATCAGGAATTCAAGTCATTCACCAATATCAATAGTTCCGATGATTGGGAGTTTGTCAGTTCTACCCTAAAGAACATTACTGATAATGGTGCTATTGTCAATAAGTCCTGTGGTTGCCACATTCATATTGATATGCGTAATCGCCCACAAGCCACTTATTACAGGATCGCACAAAGGGTCAGAACCAGTTTTCAGACGTGGTTGCATAGAATCGTAAGTCCTCGTAGAGCCACAAATAGGTATTGTTCGGTTTGGGCTGATTCCTCTGCTTCTAGGTATTCTGCGGTTAATACCCATTGTTGGAATGAGCATAGAACCATCGAAATCCGTTTAGGCATGCCAACCCTAAATATCAGTAAACTCAAGTGCTGGGCAAAACTGATGTTCTGGATTGTCAACAATTCCAACAAATGCGATACTTTGGAGGAATTCATGAATTCGGATTGTCCCCTAGATCTCAAGATCTTCGTGATCACCAGAATCTCTAGGTTCAATAGGAACTGGGAAACCCACATTTCCAACAATGTGCACACTTCCGCTATTCCCCCAACTTCCCAATCTCTGCCTAACTACCAGAAGTGGGAAAACGTCATTAACATCATTTCCTCCGGAAACCACGAATTCACCAACGACCAGAATCTGCAGTAATCAGTAATCCTACATAACGTAGGTTTCAGGGGTATTCTTTAATACCCCTTTTTTGTGCCTTTATGCAATTGTCAAAAAATACGGTTCCCGTGATCCCACAAGTCCGGTGCTTTGAGACATCTGTGGTTATTGATAATAAGTGAGATTCAGTCTCATCTAGACTCCCAAGGTAAATGGTAAAATGGTAGAGCCAGGGACTACGTAGTAATGGTAGATGCGGTTTAATGGTAGAATCGTAGTAATGGTAGAGTGCTGGTTTGTGGAAAATGCTGGTTTGGGGTGTAATGGTAGAAACGGTTTAATGGTAGAAACAGGGTAATGGTAGATTGCTGGTTTTGCCCAGGCCGGCAGATCCAGGATTCCACGTAATCCATAGTAATGGTAGAAACGGTAAAATGGTAGAACCCGTAGTTTGTGGAAAGCGGGTGTGTGTGGACTCCCGGAAACCCTGGATTTCGGGTAAAACGTGTTAATGGTAGAAAGCGTTTTCTGGGTTCGGCCTGTGTGTGTGCCCTTGGAAGATACTGGCCTGGTTGACATAAGCTTTGT